>OHPL01000003.1_pt1 | contig 222046 bp, 215 predicted proteins | sample 1577711 | NCBI WGS metagenome assembly OHPL01 (sample SAMEA3879538, study PRJEB24766) | human gut metagenome | biome: human-associated habitat; feature: feces | place: USA | collected 1985/1987
GTTATGAAGAAAAATGCTGTTTATTTCTTAGTAGCCATCGCGGCTGTTATCGTTATGATCATGTTGGCCCCGAAAGGCTCCGATTCTTTATTTTCAACTGCCGGGGGCCCGGGTGGTATAAGTTATAAATTCTAAAAAAACAAGTATGGCGACATCGGTATTAATCATCGTCATCATCATCCTCGTGGGCAATCAGGCCGTTCTGTTTCTGCCGTTCGGCAAAATGGAAAAAGCTGCAGCAGAACCGGAAAATAAAGCGGCAGCTGAAATGCCCACGCCGATTGAACTCGGTGTGAGCTGCCTGGTTGGTCTGGCTTTAACGCTTACGGTTATCCTTCTGGCCGCTGTACGGGAGTGTGATGATAAAACGGCAAAAACCGCAAATTCGGTGGCTTTGGCTCTAAACGTTACCGCGGCAGGTTTTCTGCTGTCAATGGTTTAGGGCCTGCAGTTGTCTCTGGTTGCCTGGATTAAGAAAACGCCCGGTGCGTTTGAAAATCCGTCAACCGAAGACCTCGCTAAAAAAAACAGTCTCGACCTAGGTCGGGGCTGTTTTTTTATGGAACTCTCTTGCCCAAAATTTTGTATTTTGCAGATGTAAGTATAAAATTACTAAACAAGCACCTTAAGAGGTCCTTTTAAAGGAGGAGGCACGCTACGATGCCGTTGTCAAATTAAAAACGATGAAATTTAAAAGATTTAATTAACTAATTAGTTTTTATCCAAACTCTTTTTTCTTCGTGATGATCAACCTGAGCTGGTATATCTTCTTTGCCGCCTAGCTCTAACATGACCTTTTTCATTGTCTTATACGATGCAATATTTGCAGCATTGCAAGTAACCAGCACATTTTCTACAGCTAAAACATTATGAGCGTATTGACAACACAATTTTAATCCTTGGGAAGCGTATCCTTTTTTTCTTTCGGAAGGAATTATTGCATAAGCTATATGGCCGCCTCGTAACATGAGAGAGCCGACCAGTTTGTGCCGCAAATCGAAAACTCCGATAAATTTTTCGTTATTAACCAGCCATAATCGGGTAGAAGTAACGTATCCTTCTTTCAGGCCAATACCTTGCTCTTCATTTTCACAATGTTGCTTGTAATCTGCAAAATTTGTAAACCCATACCCGCTTTTTATGCCGTTAGTATCATACGGTGTGGGGAAGTTTTTAAACTCTTGAAGTCCGTCTTGGAAAGACGGCCAGTATTTTATTTCCGGTAGAATTAGTTTTAGCATTTTGACCTCGTCTTATACAGATATTATAATTCATGAATTATATTTTTATGCAATAATAATGTTCGATAATTCTCTCAAAATTTCAAAAGTCTGACTAAATAGATATCCGTTTAAAAGCAAGAAATCCGCAATAAATGCGGAAATCTGAAAAATGGTGCGCTAGGCCGGAATCGAACCGGCACGGCCTTGCGGCCAACAGATTTTAAGTCTGCAGCGTCTACCAGTTCCGCCACAAGCGCAAAAAATCTATCCAACTTATAACGATAAAAATCGATAATTGCAACTATAAACTTAAGACTTTTTAAAAAATTGCGTTCTTATCTGGACTACTTTGATTAAAAACTTGTAACTGGTTGAAAAATGTGTTTTGCTGAAAAACGAAAATATACGACGGAAACAGCGTTTCGGTATATTTGTTTTTGATTACAGAAAGGACTGAATATGAAAAATATTGATATTTCCTGGCGCCGTTACCTTCTGCCCAACATCAATAAAGAAGGATGGAAGTTTTTTGGTATCTTTGCGGCAATAACAGCGTTATTGGCAATGATCTGGACCCCGCTCGGCGTGATCGGCACCGTTTGTACAATCTGGTGCTATTATTTTTTCCGCGATCCCGAACGGGTAACGCCGGAAATTAAAGACGTTGTGGTTTCTCCGGCTGACGGAACGGTGCAGATGATCACTAAGGTCAAAGCGCCCGAAGAACTGGAAATGGGAGATGCGGAGTTTACCCGTGTGAGTGTCTTTATGAGCGTGTTTAACGTACACGTCAATCGTGCACCGGCGGAAGGAACAATCACCAAAGCGGTGTATGTTCCCGGCAAGTTTTTAAATGCAACTTTAGATAAGGCCAGCAAAGATAATGAACGTCAGTTGCTGGCGATGAGAACCGCATCGGGCAAAGAGATCGTTTTTGTTCAGATCGCCGGGTTGATTGCCCGCCGTATTTTGTGTTTTGCCGAACCGGGCAGCAATTATCAGGTCGGAGAACGCTTCGGGCTGATTCGTTTCGGTTCGCGTTTGGATGTTTATCTTCCCGAAGGGGTTGAACCGCAGGTATGTGTCGGCCAGACAATGGTCGCCGGCGAAACCGTTATTGCCAACATGAGTTCCGGCGCTGCAGCTGTTGAAGGAGTGATCCGCTGATGGAAAAGATAAATAATAAGCTTTTGCCCCGCAAGCTGACATCGCTGCCGTTTCGCAAAATTGCGCCCAACATTGTGACCACGCTGGCGCTTTGCGCCGGTGTAACCTCCATTCGCTATTCGATGACCGAACAGTGGGGACGGGCGATTATCTGTATTTTTCTGGCCGCTTTTTTTGATATGTTGGATGGTCGCGTGGCACGGATGCTGAAAGGATCGACCAAATTCGGCGCCGAACTCGATTCCTTGTCCGACTTTGCCAGTTTCGGCGTTGCGCCGGCAATCCTGATGTACCAATGGTCACTTTCTGGTTTTCCGAAATTCGGTTGGTTCTTCTGCCTTCTGTTTGCAATTTGCATGGCGATGCGTCTGGCTCGCTTCAATACGATGCTGGAAGATGAACCGCAACCCGATTATTGGCATAATTTCTTTGTCGGCGTGCCGGCGCCGGCCGCTGCCGCTCTCGGAATATTGCCGATTATGCTCAGTTTCGAATATCAGGAATTGAGTTTTCTGCAAAGCAACTGGTTCTGCAGTTTGGTTATGTGCGTGGTTGCGATGTTGATGGTGAGCCGGATTCCGACCGTTTCGACCAAGCACATGAAAATTCCGACTTATATGGTGGTGCCGTTGATCATTGTGGTGGTTTTGTTTGCCACCATGATTTTCAGCCAGCCGTGGCTCGTCTTAAGCATCATGACGGCGATGTATGCTTTGAGCATCCCGCTCGGCGTGCTGGCCTTTCTCAGGGCCAAAAAAACATCTCTTACCCGTATATAAGCCGTGTTATGTGAAGAGCCTCCTTCGGGAGGCTTTTTTTGTTTTGATGCTTTACAGACTGCTCCCATTTAATGGGGGGGAATGCTAAGGTGTTGTCAGACGCCGCTCCACGCCGACGGGTGTGGCTGCCAGATGTCCCCTCGGTTTACTGGGGGACATCTATCCCGAAAACCCCCGGTTATGCCGAGGGTTTTTATCATCTTATATTTTTTCAAAAAAAGTTCCCGGATACTTCCGGGAACTTTTTTTTAATCGTTGTCGGCATACGGATTGCCGGTTTTGCGCACCGTAATCCGGATCGGAACGCCGCCAAAATCGAAAGTATCGCGCAGACTGTTAGTCAGATAGCGCAGATAACTGTCCGGCAATCCTTCAGGGTTGCTGGAAAAAATAAAAAATGATGGCGGCCGTATTTTGGCCTGGGTAATGTAACGCAGTTTGATGCGGCGTTTATTTTTGCCGAGCGGCGGCGGATAGCTTGTGGTAGTGTCAGCAAACCATTTATTGAGCGGCGCCGTCGGTACCCGGCTGTTCCAGCGGGTATAAATTTTCAAAACGGCACTCATCAATTTATCCAGACCTTCGCCTTTTAATGCCGAAATTGTGACTGTCGGAATTCCTTCCACCTGAGTCAGCGAGGTTTTGAGACGATATCTGAGCCGGTCAATTGCTTCTTTTTTGTTGGCAATATCCCATTTGTTGACCGCAATAATCAGCGCCCGTCCTTCATCCAGCACCTTTGAAGCAATCGTCAGATCCTGTTTGTCCAGCACCGCGTCGGCATCCAAAACCAACACCACTACTTGGGCCATGTTAACCGCATAGCGTGAAGAAGCGGCAGAAAGTTTTTCCAACGAGTCGTTGACTTTGGATTGCCGGCGCAATCCGGCCGTGTCAACCAATTTAAAACGACGTCCGTGCCATTCCCAATCGGAAGTGATGGCATCGCGGGTGACCCCCGCTTCGGGGCCGGTGAGCATTCTCTCATCTTGCAGCAAAGCGTTAACGAGGGTAGACTTACCGACATTCGGACGGCCGACAATCGCAATTTGGATCGGGCGTCGGTTATCGGTTTCGTCTTCTGTTGCGTTTTCGTCCGTGTCTCCGCTTTCATCTTCAAAATAATGCTCTTTTAAGGCATCGTACAGGTCCAGCATCCCCAATCCGTGCTCGGCCGAAAATGGTATCGGCTCGCCGAGTCCCAGCTTATAGGCTTCGAAACGGCTGTCTTCCTGAAGTTTTCCTTCGCATTTGTTGGCCAGCAGAACCACAGGTTTATGTGAACGCCGCAAGATATCGGCAAAATGTTCGTCATAAGGCTGGACACCGGCGCGGGTGTCAAACAAAAACAGGCAGACATCGGCTTCGTCAATGGCTTTGCGGGTCTGTTCCCACATCCGGGCTTCCAGATTGTCTTCGTTTGAATACTCATAACCGGCGGTGTCGATGATTGTCAGTTTGAGATCGTTCAGGCGTGCTTCGGTTTCTTTGCGGTCACGGGTCACGCCGGGTTTATCGTGAACAATCGCCAGCTTCTTTCCTGCCAGACGATTAAATAAAGTCGATTTTCCGACATTCGGTCTTCCGATAATGGCAACTTTTAACGGCATTAAACAGTTCCTTTACTGATAAGCGATGATATCGGCATCAGTGGTTGTAATGATGATTTGCTTTTCGGCGGCCACCGGCGGCAGCGACGAGCCTTCGCCGTTGGTAACAACACCGGAGATTTTTCCGCTGTAAGGGGAAACAAAAAACGTTTTTCCGTCGGAAGCGTTGATCAGCAGCCGGTTATTAATCAACAACGGTCCGGCATAACGGAGGCCGGCCTGATCATCATCGGCTGCCGGAATTTTGGTATCCCAAATGATTTTGCCGCTTTCGCTCTGAATAGCCAGCAGTCTGGCATCTTCGGTCAGAACATACAAATATTTTCCGGCCGCCCACGGCTGATTGTTGGTGCTGATTTCGCGTTCCCAAATTCTTTGCCCGCTGCGCAGGTCAATGGCAACCAGTAAATTGTTGCTGCCGGCGGCAAATACGGTGTCACCGGCAATGACAGGGCTGACGTGAATAACATTAATGTCATCAAGCGAGTTGGTGCGGCGTGACGAGACCAAATAGTCTCCCCATAACGGCGACCCGGTGTTGGCTTTGAGCGCCCGTAGTTCGCCGTTGGTAAAACCGGCAATCAGCAGGTCCAAATTTTCGCTGTAAGCCGGCACGGCACCGCCGACCAGCGTCGTTTCTTCGCTGGGAGCAGCATAACGCCATATTTCACGGCCGTTTGAGGCGTCGAGCGCCAGCAGCGTATTGTCTATGGTCTGAACAAAAAGTTTGCCGCCGCCTGCGGTTGGTGCAATCCGGATCGGCGTTTTGGCAAAGTACTGCCATTTGATCTTGCCGCTGCTGCGGTCAAGCGCAAAAACGCCGCCGAAACCGGTGGTGGCATATAAAGTGTTGTTGTCAAAAGCGAGACCGGCACCTTTCAGCGACACTTCCTTGTCTTGGCGCAACTGTGGTTTTAAGCGCTGCTTCCACAACCTGCTGCCGTCGTTCTGACGAAAAGCGCTGACCACGGCATCGGCGTCAATGGTAAAGACGGTTTTTCCTGCAATAACCGGCTCTGCAATCAGGTAATCGCGTTTTGAATTGCCGGCGCCGAAGTTGCGGCTCCATATTTTTTCCGGTTTTTGGGTACCGGCCAGATGCCCCATGTTATGTTCGGCATTGCCGCCGTTTTGCGACCAACTGCTATTTTCGTAGGGTGCTGGCAATGCAATTTCAATATCGCCGGCCATATAATCGGCAGCAATCACGCCTTTTTCATTCAGGACCGGGATTCTCTCGCCGTCGATTTTGAGTTTCTCTTTGCCGAACAGTCCGCACCCGGCCAGGGTGAGACAAGCGACGGCAAGAGCAGTTGTTTTTGTTAAATGCATCGGGGTACCTCTGAAAAAAATTATTGGGGAAGAGCAGACAAAATGTCTTTAATCCGCACTTTCATAACTTCGGAAGTCTTGTCGCTTTGCAGCAGTCGGTCATAAATCTCGCGGGCCTGAGCAATTTCACCGTCGCGGAGATATGCCAGAGCCAGCATTTCGTTGGCAACAGGCTGCCAGCTGTTTTCGGTATCCTGAGCAATGCTGCCGATCAGTTGGCGGATCTCGTCTACCGGCGCGTTTTCCAGTTTGTAGGAAGCAAGCTTCAGCACCACCGTATCGCGCAGTTGAGAATTAAACGAGTTGTCGGCGGCAATCTCTGCCATCAGTTTCAGTGCCTCGTCGGTTTTGTTTTGTTCCAACAGGATGTTGGCTTTTTGCATTTGAGCCAAATCACTGAAAATACCGTAGTCTTGACCGGCGATATAGTCAAAAGTCTGAATGCTGTCTTCATACTTGCCCTGATTTTGCAGGCTCAGTGCATAGGCGTAAGAGTCAGACCATTTTTGGATTTTTTGGGTGTGCCAGGCTTTGATGGTTTCAAAGCTGACGGCGGCGGTGAGGGCAGCTGCCACCAGAATGATAATGTAAAGACCGTATTTATCCCACAGCTTTTTCATCGATTCGTTTTTCAAATCTTCGTTAACTTCTTTAATAAAGGCTTCTTGTGCGCCGGTGTCAATTTCTCTCATTTTCGTACTTTCGTTAAAGTTTGTCGTGTCGTTAAACTATCCAAAGTTATAAACAAATCCTCGGCTTTGGCAACCAAAATATGCGTCCGGCCGGTTTTTAAAACATCATCTGGTCATTGAGTAAATAATAAAGTCGCGTGTCCATTGCAAGTCCTGAATCGGGATCGACTTGCCGAACGCCAGCATATTGTCGTCGGTAATAATCGACAGATAATAGCGGTCGGTGGCCGGGTTGTAGGCAACCTGAATATCTTTGATGCAGTTGAGGTCGGCATATTCCTTGCGGGATAAAAACAAAAATTTATGGACCAAAATCAGCTTGTTGCCTTTGAGGATAATTTTATCTTTTTTGAACATCAGCCCCAGCAGTAAAACGGCAATCACAACCGCAATGCCAAAAATAAGAATGGTTTTGTAGGGCGACCCGACCAGTCTTTCAATCCGTGCATAGTTGAAAGCGGCGGCAGTCAGCACCAGCAGGTAAAAGGTCAGCCAGAAAGCACCCAGCAGATTGAAAACATCCCAGAAAACGCGCCGCGGTTTAATAACAGTGCGGTCGGGTTTGCGGATACAGGCCATGTTTTTAGGCGGATTCGGCATATCGTCATAGATAGAAATCATTCCTTTGGCAAACAGATACTCGCGCAGACTCTTGTCAAGTTCGGAAACTTCCTTGACGACCGTTCCCTCGTCGGTGTCCATCAGGGTAGGCATGTTCAGCCGTTTGGCGTAATAATACCATATCTGGTAAATGCCGGTGCCGTCGGTTGAGATATAAAGCGGAATACTTTTTTGCGGATCGCGGTGTTCCAGTTCAATAATGTACTTGTTTTTGTTGAGAATGCCGAACTGAAAAAATTCCAGCCGTAGCCGCACACCTTCGTAATTGCGCAAGAATTCGCGGAACAGTTCGTTTTCGCCGAAGACGCCGCGCAGATCAACCGAAAAGGTTTTTCCGTTAAAAAATATCTTTTTGTATCGAATGTGCGAAACGATCGAACTGATAATGATACCAAGTCCCAGCACGATAAACGCGCCGTCTACGGCAGTATGACTGAATAACGGTTCGCGGATATCGGCATCCAGGGCGTAGTTCCAGTCTTCGGGATCGTACATGCCGTTCATCAGTTCAAATAACCCGAGGACAACCATCAGAAATCCGAGTATGATGCCCGGCATCACCACTTTCAGCGGCATCCGGTCGGCGTGTTTGGTCGGCACCTCTTCCAGCTTGAGCTGGTAGTCGTAACTTAAATGTCTGGGAAGTTTTTTCCTCATTGCCCACAGTCCTTGTTGTTTTTGTACATTATAAAAAAGCATGGCTTATGTTATAGCATATTTTTTAAATAATCATCTTTTTTTTGTAAAATATAATTAACTTTTAATATATTTTAACTAATCGCGGTTAAGGTAGCAACGTAACGCCGGTAGATTGGGGGAATAAGTAATGGATTGCAGCTTGGCCAGTGTGTGCGGGGGGTGTTCTTTAAGGCATCTGGCACCGGAGGATTATCGGCAATATAAGCTCAACTTGGTTCGCAAAGCGCTGCAATCCATTACCCGGCAGGATTTTTCTTTTTCCGAACCTGTTTTTATTGCGGAAGGTTGCCGCCGCCGCGCCGCTTTGGCTTTTCGCCGCACCCGCGGAACGATAGTTATGGGTTTTAACGCCTTTCGCAGCAAGGAAATAGTTGATTTGCCGTCGTGCCCGCAGCTGACGCCGGCTCTCAATCGCAATTTCGATTTTTTTCGCAGTTTGCTTTCGCAGCTTTGCCGGGTGCCGCTGACTGTTAAAAACGGCCGCCGGGGGAAGGCGCAGACGGTTTACATTGATCGGGGAGACTTGTGGGTGACCGAGGCCGATAACGGCTTGGACGTGGTGTTGGAATTTGACCGGCCGCTTAATTTGGAATTGCGCGAAATTATTTTCGAACAGGTCACGGCCAATCCCGATGTCATACGCCTTTCTCATCGTTGCGGTGCCGACCGTGCAGCCGAAACCGTCCTTGAAAAAGGACGTCCTTTTATTGAAGCCGGCGGCGTGCCGGTTCTGATTCCGGCAGCAACTTTTCTGCAACCTTCCCGTGAAGGGCAGGCAGCTTTAACCGATTTGGTGATGAAATATCTCGGACAGACTTCGGGACGGATTGCGGATTTGTTTTGCGGTGCCGGCACTTTTTCCTATCCGCTGGCCAAAAATTCCGCCAACAAAATCGTTGCGGTCGACTCTTCGGCCGAATTGCTGAACGGTTTTCGCGATTCGGTCAACCGGCGTATGATTCCCAATATTGAGATTGTCAATCGCAATTTATTTAAATATCCGTTGGAAGGAAAAGAACTCGAAGATTTTGCCGCCGTGGTTTTTGATCCGCCGCGCGCCGGTGCCAAAGAGCAGGCAGGCCGTCTGGCTGCCCTGCCGGTAGGAAAACGGCCGCCAAAACTGATTGCGGTTTCCTGTAATCCCGAAAGTTTTGCCCGCGATGCCGAAATTTTGCAAAATGGCGGTTATCGTCTGGTTGATGTGACGGTGGTTGATCAGTTTGTGTTTACGCCGCATCTCGAATTGACGGCTCTTTTTACCGACGAAACGGCGATATAAACAACCTGTTGCGGAATGGTTTACAAATAAGCTGCCATTCTTTATAGTTGAAAGTATATTAACGGAATAAAGGAATAGTTTCGATGTCAAAAAAAATCTTTTTGGTGGCGGCTTTGCTGGTTCTGGCATCCTGTGCCGCGGAAAAAAAGCCGTTCGTTCACTATTGTCCCAATGTGCAGATGGTGGCGGAATTTACCCGTCTCACCCAAACGGCCGGCCGAGTACCGGAATCGAAGGTGGAACTGATCGGTTATGAAGGGTATTGTCGTCTTGATGCTCGCAATCAGGCTCAGGCGGTGATTGCGCCGATTTTTGAAGTTTCGCGTTTGACCGCGGCCTCGGATGAAACGGTAAGATTCAGTTATTATACCGATACCGGCGACAACAAGGCTGCCCTGATCGGCAAACAGGCTTATCCGGTGAGCGTCAAAGTTTCTGAGGTCGGCGAAAAGGTAATGTATCAGGGAGATTACATTGAAGTGCGGATTCCGGACGGACAACCGGGGTTTCCGATCAAAATGGGGTTGGTGCTGAGCGACTACCAGTACCGTTATAATCGTACCCATGGCCTCAAATAACAATCAGGAGCAAGCAAATGTCATACAACAATCAGGAACTTTCGTCGCGAATGGCCCATGCGATTCGCTTTCTTTCAGCAGACGCCATTGAAAAGTCAAAATCAGGACATCCCGGCATGCCGCTCGGTATGGCGGATGTGGCAACCGTGTTGTTCAGCCGTTATATCAAACTCAACCCCGAACAGCCGCGCTGGTTTGACCGCGATCGTTTCGTGCTTTCTGCCGGCCACGGCTCCATGCTTTTGTATTCGCTTTTATATCTGACGGGTTATCAGGATATTTCTCTCGAAGATATCAAAAATTTCCGCCAGTTGGGCGCCAAAACCGCAGGTCACCCCGAATACGGTCATCTGGCCGGCATTGACATCACTACCGGGCCGCTCGGACAGGGAATTGCTTCGGCAGTGGGAATGGCGCTGGCCGAACGTCGTCTCAATGCACGTTGGGGGGACGAACTCTGCAATCATTATACTTATGTAATTGCCGGCGACGGCTGTTTGATGGAAGGGATTTCCGAAGAAGCGATTGCGCTTGCCGGGCACTGGAAGTTGAACAAGTTGATTGTTTTCTGGGATAATAACAACATCACCATCGACGGCAGCGTCGACAAATCCAGTTCGGTCGATCAGATCCGGCGTTTTGAAGCCGCGGGATGGAAAGTGCTGGAGGTTGACGGTCATGATCAGCCGGCGATTGCCGCCGTAATTGAAAAAGCGCAAAAATCCGACCGGCCGGTGCTGATCGCCTGCAAAACCCTGATCGGTTTCGGGGCGCCGGCAAAACAAGGAACCTCTTCCTGCCACGGATCGCCGTTGGGTGCGGAAGAACGGGCTGCTATGGCAGAAAACCTGCAGTGGAATTATGCGCCGTTCGAAGTGCCGGCGGATGTTCTGTCGGCCTGGCGGCAAGCCGGAAAGCGTTCGACTTCCGCTTATGAAAAATGGGCCGAAAACGCAGCGGCAGCGGGCGAAAAATTTGCCGATGCCATCAGCGGGAAACTGCCCAAAAACTGGGACAAAGGGTTAAACGCCTTCAAAAAACAGGCTATTGAAGAACAAACAAAAGTTGCAACACGCAAAGCTTCGCAATTATGTTTGGAAAAAATTGTTCCCGCCGTGCCGGAAATTGTCGGCGGTTCGGCCGATCTGGCGGCTTCCAACCTGACTTTTGTCAAAGGCATGAAAACCGTTGAGGCCGGCAATTACGATGGCAATAACCTGATGTACGGCATCCGCGAACATGCCATGGGCGCAATCATGAACGGCATGGCGCTGCACGGCGGCATCATTCCTTACGGCGGTACCTTTTTTGTCTTTTCCGATTATGTGCGTCCGTCCATCCGTTTGGCCGCTTTGATGGGGATACGGGTTGTGTATGTGTTGACCCACGATTCGATCGGCGTCGGCGAAGACGGCCCGACCCACCAGCCGGTTGAACATCTCGCTTCCTACCGGGCAATGCCGAACGTGTTGATGTTTCGCCCCTGCGATGTGGTTGAAACGGCGGAAGCATGGCAAATTGCCCTCGCCACCGAAACCGCACCGTCACTGTTGGCACTCAGCCGACAGAATCTGCCGCTGTTGCGGACTTCGGCACGGCAAAATCTGACCGCCAGGGGCGGATATGTCATTTCCGACGTTGCCAAAGGCGCCCGCCGCCGAGCAACGATCATTGCCACCGGTTCAGAAGTGTCGCTGGCGGTAGAAGCCCAGCAAAAGCTGCGGGAACAGGGAATTGAAACGGCGGTTGTTTCGATGCCTTGTACCGAATTGTTTGATCGTCAGGATGAAAAATATCACCGCAAGGTGCTCGGACGGGCGCCGCGAATTGCAGTAGAAGCCGCGGCTAAATTCGGTTGGGACAAATATGTCGGTAACCGGGGAGAAACGATCGGCATGGACGGATTCGGCGCTTCGGGTCCGGCAGCAGAACTTTACCGTCATTTCGGCCTGACCGCCGATGCGGTTGTCGAAGCGGTTAAGAAATATTGTTGACTGCTATAAAACCGGGAGTGAAAACTTCCGGTTTTTTACCCCGCTTGAGCGCGTTTTGATAAAAAAACTTGAAAAAAAGTCACGGCTGACTATACTCAGAACAAATCAGATCTAACCCACTTTTAGGAGAAAATTTATGCCTTTAGTTACAATGCGTCAAATTCTGGATCATGCCGCCGAACACGATTACGGCGTTCCGGCGTTCAATATCAATGACATGGAACAGATTCTGGCGGTTTTGCAGGCAGCGCGTAAAGTCAACGCGCCGGTGATTCTGCAAACCTCGACCGGTGCCCGCAAATTTGCCGGCGACCCGATGATCCGCCATATGGTGGCTGCCGGGATCGAAATGTTTCCCGAACTGCCGATTTGCCTGCATCAGGATCACGGCGCATCGGTTAATATCTGCCAGTCGGCAATTGTCAACGGCTATTCCTCGGTAATGATGGACGGCTCGCTGGAAGCGGACGGCAAAACGCCTTCTTCGTTTGAATATAACGTCCATGTCACCAAAGAAGTGGTCGCCCGTGCTCATGCCGTCGGCGCTTCGGTTGAAGGCGAATTGGGTGTGATCGGCTCGCTGGAGACCGGTAAAGGCGACAAAGAGGACGGCCACGGCGCCGAAGGAACCATTGACAAGAAACGTCTGGTTACCGATCCTGACGAAGCCGCCCGTTTTGTCGAAGAAACCAAACTCGATGCTCTGGCGGTGGCAGTCGGAACATCGCACGGTGCTTACAAATTTACCCGCAAACCGACTGGTGATATTCTGGCAATTGACGTGATTGAAAAAATTCATCAGAAACTGCCTAACACCCACATGGTAATGCACGGTTCCTCGTCGGTTCCGCAAGAGTTGCAAGACCTGATCAACGCTTACGGCGGCGCCATTCCGCAAACCTTCGGCGTTCCGGTCGAAGAAATCGTCCGCGGCATCAAATCGGGTGTTCGCAAGGTTAATGTTGATACCGATTGCCGGATGGCGATTACCGGTGCAATTCGCAAATTGTTTGCCGAACAGCCGAAAGAATTTGACCCGCGCAAATATCTCAAACCCGCGATTGAAGAAATGCAAAAAGTTTGCGAAGCCCGCTATATTGAATTCGGTGCAGCCGGACACGCCGATCAGATCAAAGCAATTCCGATGGCGGAAATGGCTAAGAAATATGCAGCCGGCGAGTTATAATCGTCTGTATGCTTGGAGATGAGAAAAGCCCGCTGTTAACGCGGGCTTTTCAAATTGTAATACAGCCGCAATAAAACTGTATGACGAAACCTTTTTTATGTTATAAGTTTTGTATTAAAAATCAACGAACAACCATGGATTTCAAATGTTGCGTATCAGTAATTTTAAACTTCCGCTGCAAAGCGATGAGAAAAAACTGCCGGAACTTCTGGCGGCGGCGATCGGTGTGCCGGTCACTGACGTCAAAATTCTCAAAAAAGCGATTGATGCCCGCAGCCGCTCGCAAATTTGGCTGATATATACTTTGGAGTTTGCAACGGCCGATGAGCCGCAAGTTTTACAACGCCGGCTCCCTTTTGTTGAAAATAGCGAGGCGATGCAGCTACTGCAAATTCCGTCTTCGCGGCTGAAGGGGCGGCCGTTGGTGGTCGGTAGCGGGCCGGCCGGAATGTTTGCGGCGCTGATTTTGGCGCGCGCCGGCGCAAAACCGATTGTGCTTGAACGCGGCAAAGCGGTCCCCGAACGGCAACGGGATGTTGAAAATTTTTGGAACCGTCGTTGCCTTAATCCCGATTCCAACGTTCAGTTCGGTGAGGGTGGTGCCGGCACTTTTTCCGATGGCAAACTGATGACCGGAATCAAAAAAGACCGTTATACTGTCGAAGTTTTTAACAGTCTGGTGGCGGCCGGTGCACCGGCTGATATTTTGTATCTGGCCAAACCGCATCTCGGAACTGACAAACTGGCGTTGATTGTGCAAAATATCCGCGCCGAAATTGTATCGCTGGGCGGTGAATATCGCTTTGAAAACCGGTTGGAAGACCTGATAATTGATCAGGAATGCCTCAAAGCGGTTAAAATTCGTGCCGCGGACGGTACCGTTTACGAAGAACCGGTCTCACGGCTGGTGTTGGCAGTGGGACACAGTGCGCGTGATACCTTTGAAATGTTGTACCGTCGCGGGGTGCCGATGGCGGCAAAGGCCTTTTCGGTCGGGGTAAGGATCGAACACCCGCAATCCTTGATCAATCGGGCAGTTTATCATGATTTTGCCGGATATTCCGGCCTGGGCGCTGCTGATTACAAACTGGCGGTACACCTGCCGAAGGGTCGTTCGGCCTACAGCTTTTGCATGTGTCCGGGCGGTGTGGTGGTGGCTGCGGCGTCGGAAAACGGACGGGTGGTGACCAACGGGATGAGCTATTACGCCCGTGATCGCCAAAATGCCAACGCGGCGCTGTTGGTTGGGGTGACGCCCGAGGATTACGGCGGCGATCATCCACTGCAGGGGATGTATTGGCAGCGGCAGTTGGAGGAAAAGGCTTTTGCTGCTGGCGGACGAACTTATGCCGCTCCGGCGCAGCGGGTGGAAGACCTGTTGAAAAACCGTGGTTCATCGCGCGGCGGAACGGTGACACCCAGTTACAGTTGCGGCGTGGTCTGGCGTGATTTCAAAGGTGTTCTGCCGCCGTTTGTGATTGATACGCTCAAACTGTCGATTATCGAAATGGACAACAAACTGCACGGTTTCAATTTTCCCGATGCCGTGATGACCGGCGTGGAAACACGCAGTTCGTCCCCGGTCCGCATGATGCGGGATGATAATCTGCAAAGTCCGCTGACCGGCTTGTATCCTTGCGGCGAAGGCGCCGGTTATGCAGGCGGCATTGTTTCGGCTGCCGTGGACGGTATCAAAGTTGCGTTGAGCATTTTGCAAGAACAGAACGAACACTAAGGGACAAGTTGTTCCCAACAAAACGAACCGGTGAGCTGAAAAAAGCACCGATCTTAAGATCGGTGCTTCGCGTTTCCCTAAACTGATTATTTGGAGTGTCTGCCTTTTAGGGAAAAATGTTACCAATGGCTTCATTTTGTCTTATTTTGACTTTTTTTGTTTTATTTGTCAAATAATAAATCGAGAGATTGCCGATAAAAGAAAAAAATTCTTATTCGGCGTTGTTTCCGGGTTGCGGTTCTTTGGCATATTTGGCGCCGCTGCTAATATCTTTCAGATAATCTTCCCAATCTTGTTCATGGTCGAGTTCCTGATGAAGGATTTTGCGTGAGATCGAAAAAGTTTCGTAATCTTTGCCCCAGCATAGGTCGCATATTTCCTGATACCGCTTGATGGCACAACGTTCGGAAGCGAGGTTTTGTTTGAGGAGTTCAACGTCAAAAGGATTTTCCGGCGAAATATAGCGGCAAACGGCGACTTTTTCCCAGTCTCCGGGGCTGAGAACCGGGGTGCCGCCCAACTGAACGATCCGGGTCGCCAGCCAGCCTGCGTGTTCCAGTTCTTCGCCGGCGTGTTTCATAAATTCTTTTTGAATGGCGCGACGCATCGGTCCTTCAATCACCTGGGCTCCGACCCAGTACTGATAATAGGCCAGCCACTCTTCCGCGTAGGCAACGTTTAAAAGATTTAACAGTTCGGCGTGATCGACGTTGCTGATTTTTTTTGCCATTTCACCCATTGTTTTTCTCCTTTTGATTTAAGAATGGTTAAATACAATGAGCTAGATAATTACTGTTAAAGAAAAATCAACCTATCGTTCTTATAATAAGTTTATAAAGATGTTGAATATTTGTGGAGGAAACATGGTTTTAATAGCCCCCAGTATATTGGCTGCCGATTTCGGCCACCTCGCTCTTGAAACGGCAGCGGTCGAAGACGCCGGTGCCGATTGGCTGCATTTGGATATCATGGACGGGCATTATGTTCCCAACCTGACTTTCGGTCCGGCCGTGGTCAAAAGTCTGCGCGACGGCAGCAGCCTGGTTTTTGATACCCATTTGATGGTTAGCGAACCTGATCTGATGATCCCCTGGTTTGCCGAGGCCGGTTCCGATATTCTGACAGTTCATGCCGAAGTTTGTCCGCATTTGGACCGCACGCTGGAAATGATTCGTCGCTTGGGCAAAAAAGCCGGTGTTTCGCTCAATCCGTCAACGCCGGAAACCGTGTTGGAATATGTTCTTGACAAACTGGATCTGATTTTGGTGATGACGGTTAACCCGGGTTTTGGCGGCCAATCGTTTATCGAAACGCAACTGGAAAAAATCCGCCGGGTTAAGGAAATGGTTGGCGGGCGGCCGATCCTGATTGAGGCGGACGGCGGGATTAATCCGGTGACGGCACCGCGTTGCGTTGCCGCCGGTGCAGACGTGCTGGTTGCCGGCAGTGCAGTTTTTCGCGGTGGCAATTATGTTGCAAATATTGCGACTTTACGCTAAACTCTGATAAATAGCAATCCGATAAGAAGGAGAACCTAAATGGCTTTGGTGATGGTGGTTGAAGATGAAGAAGCTCTGGCCCTGCTTCTGAAATATAATCTGGAAAAAGAAGGCTACGAAGTCATTTGGGAATCTTCGGGCAACAAAGCTCTGGCGGCAGTCGAAAAATATTGCCCGTCGGTCATTTTGCTCGACTGGATGCTGCCCGAACTTTCGGGTGTGGATATCTGTAAAATGATTCGTAACAAGCCCGATATTAAGGATATTCCGATTATCATGCTGACGGCCAAAGGGGAAGAAGAAGATAAGATTAAGGGGTTGTCGGCCGGCGCCGACGACTATGTCACCAAGCCTTTTTCGGTACCGGAACTGATGGCCCGGGTCAAAACCAACCTGCGCCGGGCGCCGGAACTTTTGCCGCAAAAAGAACTGGTGTTTGAAGATATCCGTATGGACTTGTCGGAAAAAAAGGTTTTCCGCGGCGACAAATATATTCATCTCGGACCAACCGAATTCCGGTTGCTGCGGATGTTGATGGAAACGCCGGGAAAGGTCTTTTCACGTGAGTTTTTGCTTAAGAATGTCTGGGGCAATAACATTTATGTCGAATCGCGTACCGTCGATGTTCATATCCGCCGGCTGCGCAAGTCGTTGAACGAATTCGGCCCCGATTATATCCGCACCGTGCGAGCAACCGGTTACGCGATTGATACCGGTCATACCGAAGATAACGAGGTTGAAAAATAGCGATTCTGCCGCGGTTGACAAAAAAACGAAGAAAGTATATACTCAGCTTCAAAATGATTATTATTTATAAATTTCTGAATATATGAAACAAGAAACTGCAAAAACAGCCGCCTGTCTTCTTCTCGGAGCAGAAAGCATCGGTATGATGGCGGCATTTGTAATCAGTGTGTTAACCGTAGCCGCATGGGGAAATGTTCCGCTTTCCGGACGAGCCTTATGGGCGGCAAATTACGGCTTTTTTGTGTTAGCGGCCTTAACGGCGCTTTACGGCTTTGTCCTGCGTCCGGTTCGCCGCAAAGCGATGGAAAACTTTTGCCCCGTCAATGGCTGCAATTGGTGCGCATACGGCGGTGAATCGCTTTTTGTCGTTTTGTTTACGTTCTGTGCTTTTTTTCAGGCAGCATGGTTGTCAATCGGGATTCTGAGCGTTTATTCGTTATGGAAATTGGCCGAGATTGTCAAAGACCTTTTACGCCTGAACACCGACAACGTCTGTTTTTAGAACTGACGGTTCTGATTAAAAAATAAGGTTAGCCTCAACAGCTAACCTTATTTTTTATGGTGATCATAATTTCACCTTTCGTTTGGGCCGGGGATGTCGGCAGTTGTTTCGGCCGTAACGACCACATAGGCGTTTCCGGCTTTGTCAAAGGCCACTTGTTTGCCGGTGGCTGTCATGATGAAAAGCATTTGGCGCTGATGTGAAAGCGCGGCGGAAATTGTGGGCAGCAGCGGCAGATAATAGCGGCTCCTTTCCGTATAATTGTTTCCGAAATGCTTGAGGACGACAATAACTTCGGCCTCGGGGTTGAAAGAAGCGTTCTCAACCCGTTGCAATTGACAGCTTTCAATTAACAGCCGGTTTATGCTTTCTTTGCTTTTGCAGGAACGGGAAGACAGACAAATGACCAAAAACGCGATGATCATTAACCCGATGCCGGCGACAGTAAGTTTTGATTGTTTATCTTTTTTTCTCATATTGTAAAAATTAATAATTATTTATTACCGCTTATTATAAAGACTATTGTATTTTCTGTCTATAAAATTTATCGGTATGATAATCAAATTTCTTGCTATGGATAATATTTTACGGCATTATAAAGGCCAAAATAGAGAAGGAAGACTGGAAAAAATGAGTTTGAAATTTGAAATCCTCGGCCGTTCGGGCAAAGCCCGCCGCGGTCGCTTGCATACCAAACACGGAATTGTCAACACTCCTGCCTTTATGCCGGTCGGCACCTGTGCCACCGTCAAAGCGATGATGCCGGAATCGGTGGCGGCCACCGGTGCCGAAATCCTGCTCGGCAACACCTACCACCTGATGCTGCGTCCGGGTGCGGATCTGGTCGAAAAAATGGGCGGTTTGCATCGGTTCATGAATTGGGACAAACCGATTTTGACCGATTCGGGCGGTTTTCAGGTGATGAGCCTGACCGGGTTGCGCAAGCTGAACGAGCAAGGGGTAGAGTTCAGTTCTCATGTTGACGGCAAAAAATATTTCCTTTCTCCCGAAGAGTCGATGAAGATTCAACATAAACTCGATTCGAACATTACCATGTGTCTGGACGAATGCGTCAAACTGCCGGCCTCGTACGAGACCGTCAAGCAATCGGTGGAAATGTCGATGCGCTGGGCTCAACGCAGCCGTGATGCTTGGATTAACCGTGACGGTTACGGCATTTTCGGTATTCAGCAAGGCGGGGATTATCAGGATTTGCGCGCTTATTCGGCGGAAAAATTGAAAGAGATCAGTTTTGACGGCTATGCAATCGGCGGTTTGGCGGTTGGCGAAGGGCAGGAAACGATGTTCAAGGTTCTTGACTATGCGCCGGAAATGCTGCCGGATGACAAGCCCCGTTATCTGATGGGGGTCGGCCGGCCGGATGATATCGTGGGCGCGGTTTTGCGGGGAGTGGATATGTTCGATTGCGTGATGCCGACCCGTTCCGGTCGTACCGCTCAGGCGTTTACCCGGTTTGGCACCGTTAATATCCGTAATGCCCGCCACCGTGAGGATCCGCGGCCGTTGGAAGAAGGATGCGACTGTCCGTTGTGTACCCATTATACCCGTGCGTATCTGCACCATTTGCAGAAGGCTAACGAAATTCTGGCAGTGATGCTGCTGACTTGGCACAATATCCGTTACTATCAACGACTGACCGCCGGTTTGCGTACCGCAATCGAAAACAATGCTTTGGATACGTTTGCCGCCGATTTTTATGCTGATCAGGCCCGGGGCGATATTGAGGAGATTTAAAAATGACAGAAAACCCGCATTGTGTTCCATCTAAAAATCTGCGTGTCTGTGTTTCGGGCGGCCATTGTGACGGCAAAGACCCGGCCTATGTCGAAGAATGTTATAAAATGGGTGCCAAGATCGCCAAAATGGGTTTTCGCCTCGATTACGGATTTTCGAACTCAGGCGTGATGGGTGCGGTTGCTCGCGGTGTGCTTGATAATTGGAAAGAACGCAAAGACAAATATTATAACGATGTGACGCCGATTGTCGGCGTGACCACCCGTGAATATTACGAACTGTACGAAAAAGACGATATTTTGCAGCAAATCAGCGAAGTGGTGTTGGAAGATACGTTGGAAAACCGTAAAATCAAGTTGTTGGAAGCGGATATCGTGGTGTTTGCCCCCGGAGGCGTCGGTACTTTGGACGAACTGGCTTATGATTGTGTGGCGATGCAAGACGGCTTTTTGAAAACCAAACCGTTCATCATTTATAATATCAACGGCTTTTTCTATCATATTCTCGAATATCTGAAAGTTCTGGCGGCAAGCGGCTTCGCCGCGCCGGTACCGTTTATCGTCGTTGATGACAGCGAAGAGCTGGAAACCGCTTTTCGTCTGCTGCGGCTACGCTATAACAATTGCTCAAACTCCGAAGAAGCTTATGCCGCTGCCCGGCAGTTGGCTTATGAACTGCCGTATTTTCTTAAGAAGAAAACCGACAGCAGCATCCATGTCGAAGACATTATGACCGCAATGGAAAAAATTAAGTCGGCCGGCAGTGAAGAACAAAAACAGGTGTTGGAAAGCGAAGTTGAACAGGCTTATCTGGAAAAAGAAATTGAGCGCATGTACGATCGGCTGGCTAAAACCGGTCGCGATACGGCAATTGTCAGCGATAAACTGACCCGGCTCAAACAAAGGAAGCAAAAATGGAAATAAAGACGATGCCTTCGTCGGTGTGGAAGTTTTTGTGGCACTATTTTTCCCGGCAGAAGATTTTGTTTTTTTCGACTCTCGGCGCCATTGTCTCAGGGGAGTTTCTGGTTCGGCTGTCTCTGTATTATGCGGCGCAAATTGTAGAAGTTATTGCCGGCGAGGGCAGTCGTGAACAAATGCTGCACCGGGCACTGGTGTTGGTGGTGATTGCCTCGGTCTTGCTGCTGGCCAAAAGTCTGGCCCAGAACTTTATCGCTTTTTTGGAAGCGCAGTTTATGCCCTCCTGCGTGGCAAATGTGGCCAAAGATCTGTTTGACTATGCTCATCAGCATTCCACGGCTTTTTTTGCCGAAGAAATGGCCGGCAACATTTCCGGCAAGACCAAAACGATTATCGACAGCATTTATCCGATTTACTATAATCTGGTCTGGGGTTTTTTGACCCCACTGGTGGCAATGCTGATTACGATCGGTTTTGTTACCGGCATTAACCCGCTTTTGGCATTGATTCTGTTAACGCTGAATTTGTTGGTAATTTATGTGATTTATCGCCTCAGCCGCGGCATGGTCCCGGTTTCCGAACGTCGTGCCCGCACCATGTCGGAGGCTAACGGCGTGTTGGTTGACAGCATTACCAACGCCGGCCTGGTTAAAAATTTCAGCCGTTATAAATATGAGAAAAAACATTATTTCAAATATATGAAAATGGCGGCGGCTGCCGATCGTGCCGAGACCCGCAAATTCGGACAGATTTTTATCTGGCAGAACTTGTTTCGGGCACTGGTGCAAGTGTTGTTCTACGCGTTGCCGGTATGGTACTGGTATGTTGGCAAAATCAACATTGCCGATTTTGTGCTGTTGCAGTCGCTGATTGCAATTTTGAGCAATACTTTCAGTATGCTTTCGATGAATTTTATGCAGTTTTTCAAAATTTACGGCAGCATCCGTGACGGTTTGAATTTGTTATCGAAACCCTGTGATGTCCGAGATGCTCCTGGCGCGGTGCAGCTCAGGATTTCGGATGCGGCGATAGAATTTCGCAATATTCATTACCGTTATAAAGGAGCGCGTTTTTTGTTTGAAGATTTCAATCTGCAAATCGGCGGTGGTGAAAAAGTCGGGCTGGTTGGACGTTCGGGATCGGGAAAATCAAGCCTGATAAAATTGTTGTCCCGCTATTACGATCTTCAGGGAGGGACAATTACGATTGACGGGCAGGATGTTACCGGGGTAACTCAGGACAGTCTGCGCCGCCGGATTGCGCTGATTCCTCAGGATCCGAGCTTATTTAACCGCAGCATTATCGAAAATATCCGTTACGGGCGTCCTCAGGCTACCGATGAAGAGGTATTTGAAGCGGCGCGGCAGGCATATATTCATGATTTTATCGTTAAACTGCCGGAAGGCTACCAAACCAAGGTCGGCGAACGCGGCGTCATGCTTTCGGGCGGAGAGCGTCAACGAATTGCCATTGCTCGCGCCATCTTGAAAAATGCGCCGATTTTGATTTTGGACGAAGCGACGTCGGCCTTGGACAGCGAAAGCGAACGTTATATTCAGGAGTCGTTGAAGCAGTTAATGGCCGGCAAAACGGTGATTGCGATTGCCCACCGTCTGTCAACCCTCAAAGAAATGGACCGGATAGTGGTGATGGACAAAGGAAAAATCGTTGAAAGCGGCTCGCATTCGGCATTAATTCGCCGCAAGGGCGCTTATTGGGGCTTTTATGCGATGCAGTCTTCCGGTTTTATTGAAGCGGAGGATTGAAAATGCTGAAGGCTGTGTGGTCGTTTTTTTTCTTATCTGCCTTTGCTGCCGCTTTGTGGCAGAGCGCCGGCGGCGTGCTGACGGTATGGAATGAGATGGCGGCAGCGTTGTTCTCATCAGCCAAAGCCTCGTTTTCGATTGCGCTCAATTTGACCGGAGTGTTGTGCCTGTGGCTGGGACTGCTGAAAATTGCCGAAAAATCCGGAATTACCGAGATGCTGGCCCACTTGCTGAAACCGTTGTTCGTACGGATTATGCCGGGTGTTCCGGCCGATTCTCCAGCTATCGGCTCGATGGTTATGAATATTGCCGCCAACATTTTGGGACTGGATAATGCCGCGACTCCGGCCGGATTAAAGGCGATGGAACAGCTTCAGGAGGTCAATTCGCACAAGGATCGTGCGTCTGATGCCCAGATTTTGTTTATGGTGATCAATTCTTCGGCGGTAACTCTGATTCCGATGACGATTTTGATGTATCGTTCAGAGCTTGGCAGCAGCAGTCCGGCGGCGGTTTTTATTCCGATTTTGTTGGCTACCTCAGTTTCGACTTTAGTAGGCTTTTTGTCCGTGGCTTGGGTTCAGAAGCTGAATGTGTTCAATCGGGTTGTTTTCGGCTGGATGTTGGTCTTGGTCGGTTTGGTTGCTTCGGTTGCCTGGGCTTTTTTGCGACTTCCGGTTGATGCCCGGACCGAAGTTTCGGCTGCAGCGGGGAATTTTCTCCTGATTTTGGTTATCGTTTGGTTTATTTCGTGGGGCTTGTGGAAAAGAATTGATGTTTACGAAGTTTTTATCGAAGGCGCCAAAGAAGGGTTTAAAATTGCGGTGACCATTATTCCGTATTTGGTGGCGATGCTGGTCGCCATTGCCGTTTTTCGGACGTCGGGAATGTTTGACCTGCTGTTGGGCGGCCTGCAAAGTTTGTTTGCATTTGCCAAAATCGACACCGAGTTTATCCCGGCCCTGCCGACAGCTCTGATGAAACCGCTTTCCGGAAGCGGGGCACGCGCTTTGATGATCGAAACATTGCAAAACTATGGCGCCGACAGTTTTCCGGGCTTTGTTGCGTCGGTCGTGCAGGGGTCTACGGAAACAACTTTTTATGTTTTGGCGGTTTATTTCGGTGCGGTAAAAATTTCTAAGACCGGGGCAGCCCTTCCTTGTGCGCTGCTGGCAGACTTGGCCGGAATCGTTGCTGCAATTATGTTCAGCTACTTTTTTTATACGCCGCGCGTTTAAGACGAGGCGTGATAATTCGTTTTAGGCTCTAAACGTTGTGAGACAACGTTTAGATGGCAAAATGGACTATTGCAAAAAAAGGTACGTTAAAATGCAAGGAAAAGCAAGACCAAAAATCAAGCCTTAGCGAAGAAATTTTGTGCAGCAAAATAACGTACAATATTTTCAATCACCTAACCTAACCATTTTAATAAAGGGGAATGATTATGAAAATATTGGGCAGAACTTTAGCAGTATGTATGCTGTTGGCATGCGGCTGCATTTGGAGTGCCGGCAATGTTTCGGCCAAGGTCTGTTTTGTCGGCGATCCAGATTGTGCCGGCGGTGCCGACTTCGGCGATTACGTCGATCCGGCGGCAGACGGCGACCTCTGTAAACAAGAAGGCTATATCCTCAAAGCAGACTGTGATGCGAACCCGGCCAAACATGTGACCGGTTTTTGTCCGTATAACAGCGACTATGTAATGTGCTGCGGTAAGGAATATACTTACGACGCCTGCGTCTATCCGCATATGCCGGCCGGCAAATGCGGCAAAAAGTACAGATGCGTGTGCGATCCGGCGAAGTATCCGTATACGGAAAGTCAGTGCCATAGCAGCTTTAAGTTCAGCAATCCCGGCGGTACGGCTTGTACTCAGATCGATCCGGGTCCGACCGACACCGTAAAAACCCTTTATTATTCGGCCTGCTTGTGCGAACGCGGCTTGTATCCGTATTCAAAACAGGATTGTCAGGAAACCGCCAACGCGGATGTTAATGGCGATCCCTGTGTAGACAGTCAGGGCAATTCGTACTGGGATTCGTGCAAGTGCAGCAACCCGCCGTATGTATGGGAATCGGTAGATTGCGAGTTCGGTGGTAAAGGCAAGGCCTGTGTTCAGGGCGGTGTGTACTTCTTCAAAGAATGCTGCTCCTGTGCGGCGTTCCCGGCGGAAGGTGAACGCGGCGGTCGTCCGAATGATGTTCATGCGACCAAGTGGACGACTTGTGACTGCCCGCGGAAAGGCCGTTTCAAGATTACACAATGCGCGCAGGGCTGGCAGCCGAACAAAGACGGCTCGGCTTGCGAACGTATTTCGTGCGAAAACGCGGTCAAACTGTTCTTCAGCAAGAATAAAGATAAATATCCTTCGTATGCGGTATTCACCGGTGACAAGCTGGTTAATCATGCGGTGTTGACCGACGCCGAAAAGGCACGGTTGCCGGAAGCGCAGCAGACTTATGCAGTCGGTGCCGAAATTGAAAATGACACTGCTGTTTATGGTGTGTTGGCAAAAAATGTTTCGGTAACTTCAAAATATTGTTCGGCGGTTAACAAGCCGTTCGTGGTGAAAAAATGTACTAAGGCAGTTTGTACGGCTTGTTCACGTAGCAAAGCTGATCGTGTTTTGGTATCTTCCGGTTGCGGAAGTGTTGACAAAGGGTGCGAAAGAACAAGTGGTCTTTTGGGTAACAAACGTTATTGCACTGACTGGAACTATACTTATAACAATATTACCGAATATCAAGATGTCGGTGGTTATGAAATGGGTTGTACCAAAGCGGCAACGATATATTCGGGCGCTTATATGGGAACCCTCGGTTTGACTGCCGATCATAAGATGCTGCAGGAAGCCTGCGGTTCCTATGAACCGGAGAAGACAGTGGTACCGACTATCAGTTTTTCGGGCAGTACTTTCCCCAACACCAATTCACGTACAACCAGCATTTATCTCTATGGTGCGGAATTGAAGTTCTCGGGAACCGTTAATGTTAATCGGACGATGTATCTCTATAACACCAACCTGAGCGGATCGGGTGCTGTATTTAACAATACGGTCGGTCTGTATGGTGACAGAACCAAACCGAACGGTGAAGATGTAACGTTTAAGATGAGCAGTGCGACTTTCAAAAACCGACTGACTTCGAATAACTACAGCTACAATTTCGGTACCCTGTATCTGGAAGTTCCTTCTTCTTATAAGAATAGCCAGATTGCTTCGTTCACCTTGGGTGAAGGACAACAGTTCAAAGGAAATAATCTGTACCTCTATCCGACAACCGATAGTTATAGAAACGGTAACAATACCTTCCCCCAAGCGGATAACTGGGGAACATATGTAAACTTCTACGGACCGTCATCCTCGGTTCCGGCCGAAGTCAATACATCTGCCTACATCGGTTACTACGGTAGCAAACGTGCCCGTAATATGTCGGTCCGCCTGAATGGTAATGTTAGATGGAATATGTACCAGAACTCGACTAAGTATTCTATCGGTCTGACTCCGGGAAGTAACATTATTTCCAATAATTACGGATCCGGCAACTATCCGCGACTCGTGTTTGGAACCAATGTTTATAAGAGCCAGTGCTCAATGCCGGCCAACGTTGAGTATGTAATCAATAGACATAGTTTTATGAGTTGTGCTTGTAAACGTTGGGAGAATGATGCCAGCTTCTATGTATCCTGTACGGTTAACATGAGCAGCACCAGTACCTCTGGAATGTTCTACAGCAAAACCAAAGTCAGTGATCGAAAAGCCGGTGACTGCGGAAAAAGAGGAACCTATATTAATCCGAACTGTTCCGTCAGCTATGACTGCGGTCGTGATCCGTTCTCTCTGTTAACCTGTAGTTAATAGGAGTAATTAACCCCGCCCGGTATCTGTTTACCCGACAGATGACACAATCCCCTTTAAGGGCGGGGCCCTTGATACGGGGCGGGAAGGCAAACTTGAGATTAAAGTTTTTCTTCCCGCGGATCCCGGTGCTAACAAGGTTCAAGGGGCAGTTGATAAAAGAGGACAGGTTATTGTCATTGGTTAAAAATATAGCCTTTCTGAAGAGAAATTATTTTTGAATTATGGAAAATAGATATTGACAAAATAGAATTTTTTGTCTAAACATTAAAAGAATAAAATATCGGCTAAGAAGAATGTTGCAAGAGGAACATCGGCCAGAACAGAGAAAGAGAGCAAGTAAGGCCAAGCCGGAAATAATAAAGAAAGAAGTCTCCCGGACTATAAACGGCCAAGTTTATACCAAATTATTATCTGCAACTATTGAACCTATTAAATGACGAGAGTAAAGGACGTAAAGTCAATTCGCCCTCTGAGCTCAAGTAGTGCAGTTTTCAAAGAAAAAATTGTTAAACTTTAAAAACCCTTTTTTATATGAAAACAAACAAGTTTATGCAATTCATGGCAGCAGCTGTCGTGGTTTGCGGTATGTTGACGATGACTTCGTGCGAGAAGGACGATTACGAACTTCCGGAAGTTATCGAAAGTGAAGTTTACGAGAGCGGCGTTTCTTCGGAAGTAAAGTCGCAATCGGGAACGGAAGGCACCCAACTGAGCTACGAGTCGTGGATCATGGTCAAGGGGATCACCCGCGCCAGCTTCGACAACAAGGTCTCGGTTACTCTCAACAGCGAGCTGAGCCACCAGACGGCGGTATGTCAGATCAACCACTGGGCGATCGGTGACTATGAAACGCAGATCAGCCGTGAAGTTGCGGACCAACGAACGGAAGATTTCGTGACGGTAACGGACTCGGTTCTGGTGTACACGCTGAACTTCGCGGAATTCTCGTTTTCGTATCGTCTGAACTATGAAGTTCCGGTTTATGACGATCACGTTACGCGTCAGGTTATGCCGTACTACTACTTCAGCAACCTGCATGACAACGGAGGTACGCTGGAAGAAGCAGATTCGTATGTTGACGAAGGCATAGCGTATGCGCGCCGCATTTATCGTCATTCGATCTCAGTAGATTTCGGCGGCGAGACGTACGAAGTCAAGGCAGAGGTTACGCTGAGACGTACGATCGGTCCGGCCGGCAGTCCGTATATTCTGCGGAGCGAGGTTTTGGAGAAGTCGGTTGAAGCGTTGTCGAACGGTCACGGTTTCTTGTCGTCGATCAAAGTTAAGTCTAAGATGTCGACCGGCTCGGAAGAAGAGAAGACGTATACGGCGGAACTTCCTTCGATCAGCGAAAGGACGACGGGAGAGGAGATTACGGTCAACGGCTCCCTTTCGGATCTGAAGCTTGAAAGCACCGAGATTGAAGAAACGGGTCGTTCGTATGAAGAAGGCGGAGAGTGCGTTACGTTGGAACGGATCAGTGAGAACTGTGTTCTGCACTACAATGAGTTTGATCTTCGGATCCCGTTGGTCCGTTATGGCGCCCTGTTTGACAACATCGTAATTCAGGAAGACATGGCGGGAGTTTCGTATGAAGGCCAGGAGGTAAATGTAAAGGAAGCCAACTGGGACTTTATCGAAAGCGACGGCAACAAACAGCACTACTTCCTGACGCTTACGGTCGAAGTGAAGATCGGCGCGCTGACAGTAGAGGGAATTTACAACGGCTGGTTCGTATTTGTCGAATAACCACCCGAGCAGTTCCTACATTCTTAAAAAGCACTGTTTCAGATGAAACAGTGCTTTTTTTAATATTGGTGCTTTACAGGTAATTCCCATTTTAATGGGGTTGAATGCTAAGGTGTCGTTAGACACCGCGCCACGCCAACGAGTGTGGTCAAACCGTTAGATTTGCAACTGCTATAAACCCCCAGTTTACGGGGAGGATATCTATTGGAAACGGGAAATAAAAAGACGCCGTACGGCGCCTTTCAGATTAAATGTCCTATAGACAGCTATTTCCAGTGAAGGCGAAGTTTCGCCAGTTCACGGCCGTCGCTGCGGGCATGAATACTGTGCAACGTCGTCATATCGTCGATTTGGGTTTGAACTTCTATTTCTTCGCCAAACAGACCTTCTTTTTTAAATGCAATTTCCAACCCGGCAGGTTGATGTGACGACCGAAAATCTGCCGACACTGCTTCCGAAGCCCATAACGGGTAAACGGCATTGTTGACATGGTGGTTGACGTCGATATCGTCATAACGAACCTTAAAAACAGCTGAAAAATCCGTTCGTTCTGGTTCGGGAAGGCGGGGAAAATCGGTTTCCAGGCTACGTTCGTCAATGACTTTGTACATCGGCAGATTATCACGGAGAGCCACTGGCCGCTTTTTGGCAAAATCAATGAGAACCCATTGACTGGAAGCGCGGATAATCGGTGTTCCCTGGACGTCCCGAATCACAAAGTCACGGATGGCGCCGAGTTTTTTCTCTACCGCCGGCCATGAAATGACAGTTACCTTTTCATGCCACGAAGGCATTCGGTCAATTGCGACCTGATAGTTGGAACCGACCCAGGCGAGGCCGTGGGCCAGACAGTGTTCAATTCCGACGCCAAGATTTGAAGCGTGAGTGTCGGCGGTATCCTGAAAGATGTTCATCAGGGTCAATAAGCGTAAAGTGCCGTCACGATTACATTCGTAACTTTTGATATGATAGTCCAGTGAAATTTTATCGACTTGCATTAAGTTCAACTCCGTAATGAGAGCTTGACTTCTTGTTTCTCGCTCTCATCATCTCCCCACAGCAAACGGCTCAGCCAGTTTCGTTTTTGTTTAACCGGTTCCGGAACTGCAGCAGCAGCGTATAGGGTTGTATAGACGGCATGCCCTTTTTTTGCGGTTTCGAGAGCTGCCAACAGTTTTTTATGATAAACCCGAGCCTTTCTCGGCTTTTTGGAATGGTAATCGGTTGCCGCTTTCATCCAATCCTGACGGCGGTCATATAGGCGTTTAAGAAAACGAGCGGCATATTCCACGTTGCTTTGCGGATCAAAAGCTTCTTCCAAACTGGCAAACTCGTGCCCGTGGAATTTCATATTAATTTGCATACAGCCGACATCAAAGCTTTTAATCCCGCGTTTGCGAAAAGCTTTTGCTGCGGCGATGGCCGCTTCTTTGGTTTTATAATAATGACCTTTTCCGCGGACGTTGATTGTCCAGGGCCAAGCCATTTTCTGCTGGGTTTTGCTGTTCCATTTTCCGGTTTCGACGGTTGAGATAGAGGTGAGCAGATATTTTTGAATCTGGTACCTTTCTTCCGCTTTGGTGGTTGCGTCCATACAAACAAACGCGTCATCCACAACTACAGTGTCCCGGGCGTTTGCCGGCAAGGGCTGAAACAACATCAGCAATATAAGAAAAAACATAAAAAATTTGATACTTCCAACAGTATCCCTCTGTTTCCCCAAACTGCCACAGACATCCCTCAAACCAATGGTTGATTTCAATCTGCTTAACGGCAAAATAAATAAAAAAAAGATTGATTTGGGGGCAGGTTATACAATAACGGCCCATAGCCATAAAGCATTAAAACAGAGGCATTTATACCATATTTATTTTTTAAAATCCAGCAAAAAATTGCCAAGGTCAATCACAGCTGCACAAATGTCGGAGCTAATATACTGAAAATTAGCATTTTTTTTATACACAGCCTCGTCTTCGTATAAACTGCGGTTAATCTCTATTTGCAGTGTATAAACGTTTTTGCGCGGCTGACAGTAATTGAAACTGATGTGCGCACCGGAATACGGGCAGTCAAGACTAACATTATACTTCTGTTTCAGCCGTTGCAGCATAAACTCATACATTTCGGAAGGGCAGCTCTGCTCAAACAATGTGCCGAGACAGAACTCAATTTGCCGGTTGTCCTGCATGATATTGCAGATTTTTGAAGGCATGGAGTGACAGTCGAGTATCAGGCAAAATCCGAACTTTTTGCTGCAGCGGTCAATCATCTTTTGCAAATGGGCATGATAAGGATTATAGACGTTTTTAATCCGTTGCAGAGCTTCTTCATAATCAAGCAGACCGCCGTATATATTCTGGCGCGAAGCAGTGATGCGGTGAAACAGGCCCAACCCGACCCGGCAGCGCCGATTACCGACAACCATGTCAGCGTTAGGATAATTGTAAAACATCGAGGGATCAAGTTCTATCGAATCGCGGTTAACGTCGATAAAGGCACGGCCGATGTTTAAAGCGACCATCGGAATGCCGAGGTTGGAAGCATCCATAAACAGTTCGTCAACAAACGGATCTTCGTTGCTGCGCAATTCATTGACGTCGACTTCGACATTGTCAAGAAATTCCTGCGGAAAAACGCGGCCGCTGTGCGGAACCGACAGAACAATCGGATAACGCGGTTCTTTGGTGTTGTGTTCGCTGATGATGTTTAGTTTGGAATAATCAACGTTAAAATCAATTTTTCGCTCTGTCATGGCTACTCCTGCATCATGTTGGAAAATATATCGTACTCGTAAAAGATTAACTTTTTGATAACAAAAAGCATTTCAAAAATTGAACCTGTTCCTAATATAAAATTTATAGTAAGTGAAAAAAAGTCTTGCCAAATTGATCGGGATAGGCTAAATAGATATCCATCACATGGGTGTGTAGCTCAGCGGTATGAGCACTACGTTGACATCGTAGGGGTCACAAGTTCGATCCTTGTCACACCCACCAATTTTGAAAGCAGGTTAAAACCTGCTTTTTTTGTATCCTGAATTTCCGCTATCAGAAATAGCCGACCCGGCAACCGGTATATCCCGGTACCGGCGGATAAAGGACTAGAATGCCGCAGACAGTTTTGGTGCCAAAAGATACCCTATATAAGTGTTTGATAATTTAGAGATAACTTATCAAACCTGTTACAAGAAAATTCTCATTAACAGAATTAAGGGATTTGCCATGATATATGGATATTTAAGAATAAGCACCTGTAAACAGGATTTGGAAAACCAAAAATTTGAGATCAGGGAATTTATAAATAAAAATTCTTTGGAAATTGATCGTTGGGTTGAGGAAACTGTTTCTTCGTCAAAGGATTTGGAAAAACGAAAATTGTCAAAGCTGTTGAACAAGCTTAACGATACCGACATATTGCTCTGTTCGGAATTGAGCCGTTTGGGGCGGAACCTGCTGCAGGTGATGGCAATTTTGCATCAATGCATGGAAAAGGGGTGTCAGGTATGGACCATCAAAGAGGGGTATAAGTTGGGCGATGACATAAACTCTAAAGTTTTGGCTTTTGCGTTTTCACTTTCCAGCGAAATTGAAAAAAACATGATCAAGTCACGGACGATGCAGTGTTTGCAAAGGCTGAAAGCCGAAGGGAAGGTGCTGGGGCGCCCCAAAGGCAGTAAAAACAAAAAAGGCAGCAAACTGGCGGGAAAGGCGCCGCAGATCAAAAAGTTGCTGGACAGCGGCGCATCCAAAAGCCATGTTGCTCGCTTGCTGAAAGTCAACGAAAGTACATTATATCGTTATTTGAACAACTTACCGGCATAAGAACAAAGATCGCTTTCAGGTGATCAGTCGCTCAAAAAGCCGCAAAACCGCCTTTAAAAATCAGTGAAAGGCGGTTTTATATTCAAAATTTTGTGTTACCGGATTTGGCTGACGGTTTCGCGGAAGAATTTTTTATAAGTTTCGTTATTGTCAATCAGAATTTTGGCATTATTGTCCGTTTCCGAACATATAACCGGCAAGGTAATTTCTTTATCAAGAAATTCACGGGCAACGCGTTCGTCAAAATTATCAATTTGTTCTTTTTTGTACTGGCGGATAATTTGTTCGATCACCGCCGGTTTGAGGGCGGAGAATTCGCGCATGATGCTTTCATCCATCACGGTGTTGAGTTTGATGCGGAAAAATTCCCATGCCTGTTCCATTGTCAGATTATAGGATTTCAGCCGACGATTGATAATCTCAATTTCGGGACGGAAATATTCATTGTAGACTTTGGGAAAACGCGTCATTTCATAACCCTGCTTGCGGCAAAAACCGGCGTATCCTTCGGTCATTCGGTAAGTGCTGGCAAGAGCAAGTCCGAGCTTTTCGTCATTTTGCTGCAGCGGATGATGCCAAAATAAAGATCCGAAGCTGAGGAGAAAACCGATGGCAATAACCGTGGCTTCGCTCCAGTGCCAGCCGTTTTGCAATTGCAGTTTGGTGTTTTTTTTGCGATTATGAAAATTAATGCGTTTTTGAAGGGTAACCAGCAGATACAGGCCGGTCAGCCAGGCGGCGGTAAGCGCAAACCATACGGTATAAAGATACAGCATTCCGGTGCTGCCGTAATAAAAAGCTATACACAATCCGGTCTGCATAAACAGACATGCTGTATATGCGACGGCCAGTTGTCTAAAATGCCGTCCTTCGGTTTTGCTGCGTTGCAAATTAAGACGGATGGTCTGCAGCAACGGATAAATATAAAAGATTCCCAGCAACCACCCCCGGACGACAGGGAAAATTTGGTTGTCGTGAGTATCGCGCCGAACCGCCTGCCAGTTTTTGTACATCCAGTAAATCTGATACAGGCCGCCGCTGATCAGACTGCTGATCAGCAGACGCTTTACCGGCACCGGGTAAAAAATAACCGGACGGCCGTAATTGACGTCTTGGTTACGTTCAATAAAACGATGGATGTGGCGGAGGCGGGCCCGGTCGGCCCAAAAAGCGTTCACGATCCTGGTTCCGAGCATTACAAGCGGTATAACCCAAAGACTGCGAACGGCAGCATAACCGGCTGTCATCAGAATAAGGCCGCCGAAAAAATACAACAGAAAGTATCCCGGCATGGCGGTATAGAGATAGTAAAATGAATTGAAAATAAAAGCATACAGATTAAACCGCCCGGGATAAGGGGTGTTTTTTAACTGTTCCTGATATTTTTCCAGTGTGGTTTCCGTTCGCATCACATACCTCGTTTGAGAAAGGAGCCGTACGCTTACGTTATCGTTTTTTCCCCGCAAGGTCAAGCGGATAAGTTCGGCTTTGCCGAAAAATTGTTGCATAATATCTGCTTTGCCTATAACTTTGAAAAAAAACGAAAGCGGGAGACTGAACGGTGCGAAATCTGAAATATGTTTTGTTTGCGGCGGTATTTGCCGGCGGCTTTGCCAGCTTGTCACTGGAGCTGGCAGTGATGCGCCAGTTGAGTGGTTTTGTCGGTTCTACCGCGGTAACGGCCTCAATTATTATCGGCATTATACTGGCGTTTATGTCTCTCGGTTATTATCGCGGTTCGGTGGTTTCGATTCGCCGCAATCGGATTCGCCGGGTGCTGGCAGCTGATTTTGTTATCATTGCGCTGATGACAGTGCTGGCTTCTTCTTACCTGCTGATAGATCTTTATTTTGTGGCCATGAATGCGGCGGGTGTGCGCTCCAACGTTGTACAGACATTTATTTATTCGTTGCTGCTGTTGTCGGCAGCGCCTTATCTGTTTGGAAAAATCACCGCGGTTTTGAGCCGTTATCTTAATCGTTTTGATCGTAACAATACCGGTCAAATCATGGCGGTTGATACGGTGGGTTCGGTGTTGGGTTCGATTTTGACAACGTTGCTGATTATGCCGTTTATCGGGGTTAACCATACCATTATGCTGATAACCGCGGTAACGCTTCTGACGGCATGGATGCTGGGTTGGCGCAATTATATAGTTGCCGGGTTGATCATGCTGGCGGCGGTGTTGCTCAATCGGGACAGCCTGTTGGCGGAATTGTATCATATTGTCGAAAACAATGCGGTAACGACGGTATCGGTGGAGGAAGCCGACGGCGGCCGTTCCAAAATTATGATGATGAACGGCGGCGGTGCTTCCAAAGTTTCGGATGATCCGGCGCTGCGTTTTGATTATGTTTGTTTTGTCGAAGACAATTTTATTGCGCCGTTGCCGGTTGACGGCCGGCCCAAAAATATTCTGATTGTCGGGGCCGGCGGTTTTACGATGGGGCTTAACGACCGGCATAACCGTTATGTTTACGTGGACGTCGACGCTTCTTTACAGCGAATTTCCGAGCAATATTTTTTACCGGAGAAACTCGGACCCAACAAGAGTTTTGTGGTTCAGGACGCCAACCAGTTCCTGAAAGAAAGCACGGAATTGTACGATCTGATTGTTCTCGACACTTATTCAAGCCGTCATATTATTCCGCTTGATTTGGTAACCGCCGAGTATTTTGCACGGGTCCGGCGGCGGGTGGCACCCGGCGGCATAGTGATAATGAATATTGTCAGTTCGCCGTCGTTTTCTTCGGCACTGGCGCAAAAACTGGATAACACGATTCGGATGGTTTTTCCGTCCCGCCTGCAACGTCAGGTGATCGGCAATTATGACGCCTGGTGCCGTGCGGACTGCCCTGACCGCAATCTGATGTATGTGTGGTATAATCTGCCTGAAAACCGGGATATTTATACAATAAACAAAAATTCCGCCTTTTATGATTAAAATTTGTTGACTGCATTCGCAAAAGTGTTAAGACAAGTGCGGTTTTTAATTTTTTTCAAAGAGGTACAGATGTTTTCCGAATTCAGCATGCGCCAGTTTATCAGTGCTTTTGTTGTTTTGTTTGCAGTGATTGACATTCTTGGGTCGGTTCCGATTATTCTTAAGTTGAAGAAACGCGGCAAGAAGATCAATGCCGACAAGATTACTTTATGGTCTTTTCTGATGTTTATCGGTTTCTTTTATATCGGCGAGTTCTTTCTGGATTTGTTCAAACTTGACATGTCGTCGTTTGCGATTGCCGGTTCGCTGATTATCTTTATTATGGCGTTGGAAATGATTCTCGATATCGAGATTTTTCGCGAAGGGCCGGATACGCCTAAAGATTCGCTGTTTGTGCCGCTGGTGTTTCCGCTGATTGCCGGTGCCGGCGCTTTGACCACGCTGCTGACAATTCGTGCCCAATTTGCCAACATTAACGTTTTGCTGGCCATTGTTGCTAACATGCTGGTGGTTTATGTGGTTATCCGTCTCGCCAAGTTGATCGAGAAAAAGCTCGGTCCCAGTTTTATTTATATGCTGCAAAAGTTTTTCGGGATCATTCTGTTGGCGATTTCGGTCAAGCTTTTTATCACCAACATTACGGTTTTGATTGAACAGATTTCCAACCATGTTTACTAAACAGCAACCGCTTTCCGAAAACCCGGCTTTGAGCCGGGTTTTCTGTTTAATATATAAACAAGTCTTGATATTTGGCGGATTAAAACTTAAATTTAATACAGATAAAACAAAAAAGGCGTTGATCAATGCAGGACAATTTACCGGAGCTGCGCGACATTCACCTGCCGCTGACCGAAATATCGTTTTTTCCGCTGGCCTGGGGCTGGTGGATGATGTTAGCCGTGCTGGTAGCGCTGGCGATAGCCGTTTGGCTGATAAGGATAATGTTGCGCAAGAGCAAAAAACGCTATGCGCTCAGGCTGCTGGAGAATGCCCGCCGTCCCGATCCAGCGTCGGCGGTTAAGATGTCACAGATTTTGCGTCGGATCTGCGTTTATAAATACAAGTCGGCGGCCGCCTTGTTCGGCATTGACTGGATTGAGTTCTTAAATCGGCATTCCAAAGTGAAAATTTCCGGCAAAGCGGCGCGGCTTTTGCTGGATGCCCCTTATATGAATACGGCTTCAAAGAGCTATGACAGTAGCGATATTGCCGACCTTTATCGTTTCTGCCGCAGCTGGATTGGAGAAAACTTATGATCCGTTTACTGTATCCCTGGATGTTTGTGCTGTTGCTGCTGCCGTGGGCGGTATATCGCTGGTTACCGCCGGTCAAAGGACTGCACGGCGATGCATTGCGGGTGCCTTTTTTAAAAGATATTGCTCAGATTAATCTCAAATCGGGCAGTTTGTGGCGGCAGTCTGCTGACGGTGGCGAAGGTTGGTCAAAAGGGCTGATTTTGCTGTCGCTGGTATGGGTTTTGCTGGTTGTCGCCGCTACCCGCCCGCAGTGGCTGGGTGAACCGGTACGGATTAGGGATTACGGCCGCGATATTATGATGGTGATGGACATTTCCACTTCAATGCGGGAACCCGACTTTGTTTTGAACCGCCGACGGATTGACCGTCTGACAGCGGTGAAACTGGCAGCCGGAAATTTTATCAAACAACGTTCCAACGACCGTATCGGGCTGATTCTGTTCGGAACCCGCGCTTATCTGCAGTCGCCTGTCACTTTTGACAAACAGTCGGTCAGTGATATTTTGTGGGCAATGGATGCCGGTATGGCCGGAAATTCCACTTCAATCGGCGATGCCCTTGGGTTGGCCCTGAAAAATATCCGTGAAAGCGGCAAAAGCGACAATAAAATTATTATCCTGCTGACCGACGGCGAGAATAATGACGGCAGCCTCAGCATGGCGCAGGTGATAAATCTGGCCCGTGACGAAAAAGTAAAAATTTATACCATCGGCGTCGGTGCCGAAGATTCGTTAATGGGATCGTTGTTTGGTATTCGGTTGGCGCCGCAGGGCGGGATCGACGAACAAAGCCTCAAACAGTTGGCGGCGGAAACCCGGGGAACTTATTTTCGTGCCGGCGACACCGCAGGTCTGCAGAAAATTTATGATGAAATTGACCGCTTGGAACCGACCGTTAACGAAGATCAGTTTGTGCGCGAGGCCAGAGACCTTTTCTACTGGCCGCTGTCAGGGGCGTTGTTGCTGGCGCTGCTGGCCGTTTTTTTGAAAAGAAAGGGACTGTAGATGGAAGATTTTATCAACAATTTTCATTTTCTGCGCCCGTGGTGGCTGTTGGCTCTGCTGCTGCCGCTTGCCGGTTATTTCCGCTTTTTTGCCGGATTGAAAAACGTTTCGGCCTGGGAAGGCGTCTGTGATCAGAAACTGTTGGATTTTTTGTTGGTGCGGGGGTCTTCACGCCAGCGCAGTCTGGTGGCCAACCTGTTGTTTGCCGGTATGGCGGGGGCCATTGTCGCTTTGGCGGGGCCGGCGTGGCAGAAGAAGGACATCCCGGCATTTGCACCGGAAAATCCGGTCATGTTTTTGCTGAATATGTCTTCGGATATGGATAATACCGATGTTACCCCCAACCGGCTGACGCGGTCTAAATATGCAATTTCCGATCTTTTGAAACAGTTGGGCAGTGTGCAAAGCGGTCTGATTGTTTATACCGAAGAACCGTTTTTGATCAGTCCGTTGACGGAAGACAGCGGTGTGATTGACAACCTGCTGGGTGCGGTGGTGCCCGATATCATGCCTGAAAACGGCGACCGTCTTAATCGGGCGATTGATTATGCGGTGGCACGTCTTCGCGAGTCGGGATATCAAAAGGGCAATATCGTGGTTTTGGCCGCGGACGTCGGACAGGATTTTAATCTGGCGATGATATCGGCGGCCGCTGCTGAGGCTAAAGGTTACCGTGTGAGTACCATAATTGCGAATCAGGCAGGTTCCGACAAATTGAAAATGATTGCCGAAAAAGGCGGCGGCATCGCCGTGAACGTCGCTTCGGGCATCACCCGCCTTGCGACGTATCTGTCGCAAGATACGGCTCAAAAACTGAAACAAAGCCGCAATAATCGTGAAATCTGGGAAGATGCAGGCTATTATTTGCTGATTATTCCTTTGCTGTGCGCCTTATATTTTTTCCGTCGCGGCATTATGACGGCGGTAATAGCGTTGGGGTTTGTCCACAACGCACAGGCGGGATTCTTTCTCAATAACAACCAAGAGGCGATGAGAGCGTTTAACAATCAAGATTTTGAAAAGGCGGCTGCCGGTTTTGAAGATCCGGGCTGGAAAGCTTCGGCTTATTACCGTTCCGGTGATTTTGAGCGCGCTTACGAATATTTTGCCGGCGATGATGCCGAAAGCCTGTATAATCAGGGAAACGCGCTGGCCAAAGGCGGTAAAACAGAAGAAGCAATTGCCAAATATGAGCAGGTTTTGGAACTGGAACCGGCGCATGAAGATGCCAAATTTAATCTTGAATACCTGAAACGGCAGCAACAACAACAGCAACAATCGTCGGATCAACAACAAAATCAGGAGCAGAACCGGCAGCAGCCGAATCAGCAGCAACAGCAATCGTCGGGAGAACAGTCTTCCGATGAGAGTCAGCCGCAGAATCAGAACCGTCAGTCCGATCAGAATCCTGACCGTCAATCTTCTGCCGGCGGCCAGGGGACGGAGGCACAGCAGCAACAAACGCCGCAACCGCGTCCGGCAGAAGAGAACCGGTCCGGCGGTGATGATGAAGAAAACAGTCATCAAAGCGAGGTCGCGCAGCCGCAGGAACAACAGGAATCAAGCGCTCAACAGCCGCAGGCCGAGGCCGAAGGCAACCAACCGCCTGAAAAAGGGGAACCCGAATATACCGAGGCGGTTCAGGCGCGCGAACAGCAGTTCCGGGACATTCCCGAAGACAGCGGCGGCTTGTTGCGGGCTTTCATCCGTAAAGAGTATCTCAAAAACCGTTATAAGGATAACTGACTATGAAAAAATGGATTTTATTCGTCATTTTGAATTTGTTGATGATTAGTCAGGCCGAAGCCATGGTTCTGACGGCTAAAGTCAATCGCAATCCGGTTCCTGCCGGAGAAACTTTTGTTCTCAGCCTGGAGTATGACGGCGATCCCGGCAGCAGCCGTCCCGATTTTTCGGTGTTGAATCGTGATTTTAATGTGCATATGGTTTCCAACTCATACCGGGGAAGTTACAGCGGCGGTCAGATGAAAAAGACTTATATTTGGAATGTATCAATGGCGGCCGATCATGCCGGAACTTATACTATTCCTGCCCTGAAGGTCGGCAACGCGGCCAGTCGCCCGATCAGCCTGAAGGTGCTTGATCCGGCCGCAATGCCGGATGAATTGCAAAATGTACCGGCAGCGCCGCGGTTTGCGGTCAGCCGCAGCATCGATAATGCCGATCCGCTGGTGCAGCAGCAGATAAATTACAGTTTTAAAATAACCACCTCGGAAGCGCTGCAAGGAAATGCGCCGCAGTTTATGGCCGTGGGCAGCGGCGATGACTGGATTATTCGCAGTCTCGGTGATCCGCGGATTGAATCGAAAATCCAAAACGGTGTCGAAGTTAAAGAAATCACTTTTAATTATGCCTTGTTTGCGCAAAAAAGCGGCAGTCTGGTGATTCCGGAGGTGCGGTTTGAAGGCTATTATCTGGATCCCGAAGCGCGTCGTAACGACTCTATGCAAAGCCTTCTCGGCGCTTTTCGCGGTCTGGACGACGATGCGTTTGGCTTCGGAATGTTCGGCGCCCGCGTACCGGTCACGCTCAAAGCCCGCCCGATCAGCATCGAAGTCGGCAAAATCCCTGAAGAAAATAATGGTTATTGGTGGCTGCCGGCCAAAAAGGCGGAAATTTATTCCGACTGGCAAAAAAAACTGCCGCAGTTTAAAAGCGGTGAAGCCGTTAACCGTGAAATTTACCTCCGCGTTACCGGCGTGATCGATACCCAGTTGCCGAAAATTAAGTTTGCGGAAATTTCCGGGGTCAAACAATATCCGGAGAAACCGGCAATTCAAAGCGAGGTTAAAAACGGCGATGTTGTTTCGGTAATGAAAATCAACACCGTGTATATTCCGGAAAAGAGCGGTCCTTTGACAATTCCGGCAATAACGGTTAATTGGTATAACGTTGACAGCGGCAAAATGGAAAAAGCTGTTTTGCCGGCGGTGACGGTCCAGGTTGCACCGGGCGCGGCATTGCCGGTGGCAGAAGAGGCTGTTCCCGCGGTGTCGTCTCGCGGCGAACAATTAAAAACATTGGCCGAAGACGAAGTCAAATTGCTGAAAAATGCGGCGCCGGCACCGGTCATCTGGTATATAGTAACGGCTTTTGCCGCCGGAATTGCAGCAACGGCGGGGTTGTTCGGCTTGTGGATGCTGCGTCACCCGCGGCAAAAAAACAAGGAGGAAACGGTTGCGGCCGCTGCTCCGGCCAGCGTGGCAAAAGCGGTTCGCAACAATGATTTGCGGGCAATTCGAGACAATGTTATGTCCTGGGGACGCAAACAATATCCTCAGGCACAGGTTCGCAATTTGGACGATGTAGCAAAACTGGCCGGAGATCCGCAGTTTGCCGTTCAGCTGCAGCAATTGCGCAAAGCATTGTATTCCGGGACTCCTGAAGATTTTGACGCCGGAAAGTTTATGAACGTTTTTGCCGATGTCAGTCGCAACCGTAAAAAACAATCGTCAAAACAACCGCAGCCGCTGCCGGAATTGTACCGTTAAATTTGCTTTCGTCTGTCCGGTGAGAGAAAAGCTTATGCCCATAAAGCCCCGAAAACCGGGGCTTTATGGTTTATTTTTTCTTAAACTGGGCTTCGTACAACGTCTTGTAAGCGCCGCCGTCTTTTTGCATCAGCTGGTCATGAGTTCCGGTTTCGACAATTTCACCGTTATTGAGCACAACAATCATATCGGCGTTTTGAATGGTTGACAAACGATGGGCGATAACAAATACGGTACGGTCTTGCATCAGATTGTCGATCGCTTTTTGGACCACGGCTTCCGAACGGTTGTCCAGGGCCGACGTTGCTTCGTCAAGGATAACAATCGGCGCATCTTTGATCAGGGCACGGGCAATTGCCAGACGCTGCCGTTGCCCGCCCGAAAGCGCTGAGCCTCTTTCGCCGATATCACAATCCATTCCGTTTTCTTGGTTGTCGACAAAATCTTCCAGATAGGCCATTTTAAGGGCCCGTTTGATCTCTTGGTCGTCGGCGTCGGGTTTGCCGAGCAGGATGTTGTCTCTGACGGTGCCCGAAAACAGAAAATTATCCTGAAAGACCACGGCGATTTTGTCACGCAGCGATTGCAGGGAATAGTCGCGGATATCGGTGCCGTCAATAGTTACAGAGCCTTCCGTAACATCGTAAAAGCGCGGCAGCAGGTTGACGACGGTGGTTTTGCCGCCTCCTGAATTGCCGACCAGCGCCACCGTGGAACCGGCTTTGACTTTGAGATTAATATCTTTTAAGACCGGGGTGTTTTCAACATATTCAAAACCGACATGATTGAAGGAGATTTCCCGTTTAATTTCGGTCAGCTCTTTGGCATCCATTTTATCGGCAATTGCCGGTTCAAGATCCAGAACTTCCACGATTCGTTCAATCGCCAGAAACGAGACCTGAACATTGTTGAAGTTTTTGCCGATGCCTTTGACCGGCGTGTACAGCATAATCAAAGCGGTAATAAAAGAAACGAAATTGCCCGAACTGATGGTGCCGTTAACGATCAGATAACTTCCGTATCCGATCACCGCACCAACGCCGATTGAGACCACCACGTGCATCAGGGGCGTCATCCATCCGGTTTTTTGTACCATTTTCATCGTCAGTTTGAACAGCGAGCGCAAAATATCGTTGAAACGGCGGTACATTTTCTCCTGCAGGTTGTAAGAAGCAATGGTTTTGTTGCCGGCGTAGCTTTCGTTGTAATGTGTCAAAATAGTCGAAGAACGGTTGATGGTGTCTTTGATGATGCCTTTGATCCGTCGTTTAACCTGAGCCAGCGGCAGCAGAGCACACAACAAAACCACAATGGCAATGATGGATAATTGCCATGAATTGTAGATCAAAACCGCAATCAGCGACAACGATGAAAAAAAGCGCGAGACAAACAGTTTGAGGTTGTCAAGCAGACCGGTGCAGGCGGTATCGGCATCAGCAGAAAAGCGCTGAATTACCATGCCCGAAGCATTGCGGTCGTAAAAGCCCGGCTCCAGTCCCATCAGCTTTTTGAACAGGGCACGTTTCAAATCATGGTTGATTTTGGTGCCGACCCAGGTATTAAGATAAGTAGCGGCATAATTCAAAAAACCCTGTACCGTTGTGAATGCAACGATCAACACCGGAATATAGGCGGGGGAAGAAGCGCTTTTGTCGACTAAAACGTCATCCATGTACGGTTTAAGTGCGAGGGCGACCACCGAATCCAGCGCTCCGACCGGGATACAGATCAAAATAGCCAGCAACGCGCGCACCCAATAAGGTTTGACAAACGGCCACATTTGTTTGTAATGGTCGGAGAATTTAAAATTTCGGCTGCCGTTCGGCTCCAGCGTAAAATCCTGTGTTTTCATCAGTCGTCCTAAACTATTTTTAAAAATTTCAAAATAACAAACACCAACGCTGCTTCAAACAGCATCATCATCCAGAAAAAAGTCTGATAGCTTTTCTTTTTTGACTTGTGGCGGAAAAACTTTTGTCCCAACAAAGCGCCGCCCCAGCCGCCCAGAAATTCCAAAGTGTGCAGTGTACTTTCGGGCACCCGCCATGCCCCGCTTTGCGCCGCGTGTTTGTCAACGCCGTAAGCCACGAAAGTGATCAGGTTGATTGAAGCCAGCTGAAAAACCAGAAACAACAGCAGCGTTTTGGGATGGAAGGGCGTGGTGGTGAAATAAAAGCTTTCGACATAATAAGCTGCCATAATAACCAGTCCGGTATGTACCATGTAAAAACTGTTTTTTTTCAGCGGCGGCACCAACAGCAGCAGTCCGAGCAGAATCACCGTAAAAGTCAAAACCATTTTCTTAAAATCTTTGTTGAGATGTTAAAAATCTAATGCCGACTATAAAACAGAAAAAAAATAAAAGCAATAAAACTATCGATTTTTCATGGCCCCGGCAAAAATTTGATTGAGAAAATAATAAAAATTGCTTATACTCCGCATAAACTGATTTGATAAGGAAGGCTAAATTCATGAACAAAATATTCGTTATTCTGACCGCCGGCGCTCTGGCCGGATGTACGGCATGGCAGCATCCGCAACCGGAACCCGAAACCGTTGTACCGCACCTTGTGACCGAAACGCCCTACGGACTGAGTAACCTGTATGAAGAGACTTCGGCGTCGCAGTTGTACGCCGTGGTCGCCGCTCGTGCCACCAACAAGATGTTGGATCAAACGACCGAAATTTACGAACAGCCGGCACGCCCGAAATTGTATGTGATGCAGATTAAGAAAGCCGGTGCCGGTCATGTTCCGGACGGTTTTTCGCATTCGCGTCGCGTAACCCGCGAAATTATTGACGGTTCCAAAGCCTTTACGCTGGTCAATAAACAGGAAGATGCCGATTACTGGCTTGACATTGTTGTCAGTCGTCTGAACGTCGAAGGAATGCCCGGCAGTCTTCTGCAATATAAAATGATCCTGCTTGATCAAAACAACAATGAAGTGGGCAACTGGATGGAAACCATCCGTCAGGTTCAAAATGATGACAGAAGTTGGTGGTAAATTGAAAGCGGGTTTGTTTGCAGCATCGGTGGCTTTGTTCGGTGTGCTGGCCTTTTCGGCCCGTACGGCCGATTTGGTGAAAATCAAAGGCGAAGCCTGTGAAAAATTTGTTCCCGGGCAGTCGAAGTCAAGTATCCGCGTTCGGGTAACCGACAAGGCCAGTTACAAGGCGGTGAGCCAGGTCGAAAGCCTTTCTGAACTGCGTTCCAACATGTTGGAACACGATTTTAACGTCATTGTTTATAATCTGGTCGACAACTATGTGCAAGACCTGATGGTGCGTACCGTCAGCCAAAACGATAATGAATTGTGCGTTAAGGTGACCGGGGCGATTCCTGCTGCCGATATCGTAACCGTGATTGCCAACTATTCCCCCCATAATCCGGCACCCGAATATGATATTAAAGAAGCGGCGGGGATTGAGGAAGAAGTGCTGACCGAAGCGGATGATCCGGTTGCGGCCGAGTCTCGGGAACCCGATTCGGAAGTTTTGTACGACGGCCGCGAGGAACTGGCAGCCGAACAGGAAACGGGCATCGGAAGTGAAACCGAGAACGAAGAACCGGCCGTGGTTTACGGCGGAGAGACCGCGGATGAAACCAGCGGTTATCTGAGTACCGGGGAATTGCCGCCGCCTCCCGAAAATCTGCCCAAACCGGAAACAACCGCACCGACGGCGTCTGTCCCTGTGAAGATTGCCACCCCGGCTGCCGAAGCGGCAGCGATTCCGGCGGTGACCGAAAAAGCTTATGTTTATGTCAGCCCGGTCGAGTTCAACAACAATACACATTCGTCAAAATCGGCTCAGGTGTTGAAAGACATGTTTGCCGATACCGAAGGCTATTTGTTGGTCGACAATCCGGGAAGTGCGGCCTATGTGCTGCACCCCAAGGTGCTGAAAGCCAAGATCGATGCCCTGAATTCTCAAACCAAGCGGATCCAGATGGTTGTTTCTTTGGAACTGAAAATGCAAAATGCATCGGTCTCGTTTTCGGAACATCAAAATCGTTTTGTCTTGTTTGAAAATGGTGAAAACGAACAGGAAATTGCTCAAAAACTGCTGCATAAGTTGTTACGTAATTCGGGGCGAAAACTGTTTGCCAAGATTGAACAGGCAGAAACCAAGCGCAAAGCGCAGGGGCTGCCGCAAATTATTACGCCGGCCAAATAAAAACGGTTGCAAGTTAAAACCCCCGCCAAAAGGCGGGGGTTTTACAATTTGCGAAATAACGGTCAGAATTTCGGGTGGTCCTTGATGTTACGGCATACAAAACTGAGATTGTGAATTCGCTTAACACCGGACGTCAGACAATATCCGTCGATTTTCGTATTGAGCAGAGTCTGATATTTTTTCAGTTCCAAGTTGTAGTTGCTGAAGTAAAGCACAATTTCCAAATCCGTAAAACCACGGTTGGTATATATGTTGTAATCATAAGCGCAAATCTCGCGGCCGAAGGTGTCAATCACAATACGCTGAATGTTTTTGAAATGTTCCTCATAATTGTTGACGCGGTAAGCATCGGCAAATTGATTAAGGGCAGCAAACAAAGGTTCGGCGGGATTAAGGACCGCCAACTTTTTCAGCAGCGGCACACTACCGGTAATGAGGGCGAATTTGATCATTTCCAGCGGAAAAACGTCGATATCCTGATTGAGGTTTTCAAAATGCGGTTTGATCAGCATCATCGCCATTTCGAGCATACCGAGATTGATCAGGTCGTCCAGATACATTTTTTCAAACAGCAGCGAAATGTTTCCGCCCAGTTCCCATACCCGTGAGGCAATTGCGCGTGCCCGTTGTTCGCGGGAGTTAAGAATTTCCAAATGAGCCTGCAGGATCAGCAGTTCAACGTTATCACGATACTGCATCAGCATTTTGTCGACCATTGCCCCGGTTTTGAGTATTTCGGTGGTGTTGTTGCAATTCAGTCCCTTTACCTGCTTGTACAGATTCTGAATTTGCTGGGTTACGATTGTAAGCATTGAATAATCGGCGGCCATTTTTCCCATCCTTGTCATATTTAATTTTGCTGAAATAAGATTATATCAGTTAATAATAGCCTATAATTTGTTAATTTGGAACATTTAAATGCCTAAAATCATTTTTTTGCTGATCATTTTTGTTTTGACGGCAGGATGCCGGGCCGTCGGACGCGGAATTGCCGAAGAGCTGCTGCATGAAACTCAAACCGTTAATAATTTGGGACCCTGCATTGTTACCGGTCACTGGGTTGCCGGCGTCGACGCTCATTTGCAATCGCGACAGCCGATTAAAATTTTGATGATTCACGGCATCGGTACCCATTATCCCGGCTATTCGCTGTTGTTACAGGAAAATCTGGCGCAAAACCTCGGGTTGGATGTCATGTCACGCTCTAACAAAAATATTGCCTTGCGCAGCCCCGATAATCCGGACACCGATCTCGGCAATTTGCGGGTAACTTTTCTGGCCGATCGTGAAATGAAGAAAAAAATTCTGTTCTACGAATTGACGTGGTCGGAAATAACCGCGGCTCAGAAACAAATGCTGGTCTATGATTATTCACAACTGTATGCGAGCCGGCGGGTTGTTTTTAATCAGACGATGAAAAAGTTTTTGGACAACGCGCTGCCGGATGCGGTTTTTTACATGAGCAGCGGTCGTGATCTGATTTTGCAATCGGCAGCTCAGGCGATGTGCTGGATGCTGCGAACCGATTGGGAGGATCTGCCGTCTTATCAAAAAGGCAGTTGCCGGATTTCGGCTGCCGAACAAATGGCGGCAATCGCCGAACAAAACGTTGTTTTTATCACCCATAGTTTGGGCAGTAAGATTTTCATCGACAGCTTTACCGCCATGATCGAAAATCTGGATCAGGCCGAACAGTCTTTGCAAAATGCGGCATCGGCGCGACTGAAAGACAAAAAAATGACGGTATTTATGATGGCCAACCAACTGCCGCTTTTGCACATGCGGGCAAATCCGGCTCCGGTCAACAACCAGATACCCTCGTATTGTACGCCCGGCGGCAAAAATTATGCCAAACGCGCTGTCAGCCGCCTTAACATCGTGGCATTCAACGATCCTAACGACCTCCTGACTTATGCGATTGAACCCGATTTTGTCGACAACTATATCGATTCCCGCATGTGTCCGCAGGTAACCAACATCAGTATCAATGTTACCGGCGTGGTATCGGCGTTCGGCGTCGGCGTAGTCAATCCGGTGGCGGCCCATGTCGATTACGACCGAAGCGCGGAAGTGATTGATATGATCGGGCAGGGAACCGAAGCCTTGTCTTCTGCCGGCCGTAATCAATGCCGTTTTATCGGGCTGAAAAGCAACTTCTGATCCGTCGGTTGACATTTGGACAAAGAACAAATATAAATGAAGTAATAACCATTATTCATAAATTATGACGATCAAAGAATTGTTAAACGAATTGTCAGAATTTTCTCCCGAACTTGCAATCGGGCATGAAAATAACCCCGTTGACCGTTTGGTTGACTGTTGGCAATCCTATTATGACGAAGCGGCTATCTTTGTATGTGACGATCTGCCGTTGTACATGCCGGCTTTTAAGAACAGCGGCACGCTGGTTGTTACCGAGGATCTGATGTCTTTTATCCCTTTTTTGGCGATGAACGTCATTGTTATTCATCCGCGGGATATGGCTGCTGTTAAGGCACGGCTGGAAATGCTGCTGTATTAACGTTATTGAAAGGTGTCAAACATTTTTTGTTTGGCACTTTTCTGTTTATGTACTAAAGCTTATATATAAATGCGAACAGATGAGAGTAATTTTTGGTGTGGTCTGAATTGAAAAGTTGTTTTTTGGCCGAACAGAATCGTTGGTTTCTGTGGCTGCCGGTATTTTTCGCCGCCGGGATCGGCATTTATTTTGCCCTGCCGGTCGAGCCGTCGGCATGGATTATTCTCGGTCTTCTGGAAGTTTTTCTGTTAGCTGCGTGGCTGTTGCGGCATCGTCCGGCGGGATTGCGGATTTTGTTTCCGTTGCTGCTGGCGGTTTTGGGTTTTGCCAACATTCAACTGAAAACGATATATTTGAGCCGTTTGGAAGCGCCGGCAACTGACCACAAAATTTATTTAAGCGGCCGTATCGACAAGCTGGATACCAACTATCGCGGAAAACCGAGGATTCTTCTGAGCAATATGAGTGATTTTGACGGAAAAGCAATTGCCGGGCGCTATCGTCTGACCATGGTTCAAAAAGATCCGGGACTGAAAGCGGGCGACTGTATAGAAATGATTGCGGTGGTGTCACCGTTGTTCAAAACCAGCATGGCCGGCGGTTATCAGTTTGATCGCCAGTTGTTTTTTAACGGTATCACCGGCACCGGTTATATTCCCAGCGAAGTTTTGCCCGTGGCGTGCCCAAATCCGTTGCCGCGTTTTTCTGATTTGGCGGCGGCATTGCGTCAAACAATTTCACAGCGGATTGAAGCGGTTTTGCCGCCTGATCAGGCGGCAGTTGCGGTTGCGATCGTTGCCGGCAATCAGAGCAAAATCAGCAAACCGCTGATCAATGCTTATCGCGATTCGGGGTTGGCCCATTTTCTGTCGATTTCGGGCCTGCATATGAGCATGTTAGCCGGACTGATGTTTTTTCTGGTGCGTTTTGTCATGGCGTTGGTTCCGGCGCTTTCGTTGCGTTACAATTCCAAAAAAGCGGCGGCTGTTTTAGCGATTTTTATCAGCGCGGTTTATTTGGTTATTTCCGGTGCAGCCATTCCGGCACAACGGGCTTTTGTGATGACGTTCGTGGTGCTGTTGGCAGTATTGTTTGAGCGGCAGGCCATTTCAATGCGTACATTGGCGTGGGCAGCGCTGATTGTTCTGGTGATTTCACCGCAGGCCCTGATCAGTGCCAGTTTCCAGATGTCTTTTGCCGCGGTGACGGCTTTGGTGGCTTTTTATGAAAAATTTGCCGGTCGTCTCAATCGTTTTTTGAACGGTGAGGAAGTTTCTCTGGGTGGCCGCGTATTACGCGGTATTTGGGCCTATTTTCTCGGTGTGATCATTGCCGATTTGGTCGCTTCTCTGGCAACCCTGCCGTTTGCGATTTACCATTTTAACCGAGTTGCGCTTTATACCAGCCTTACCAACATGGCGGCGGGACCGCTGATCGGTTTTGTCATTATGCCTTTTGTGCTGATTTCGCTTTTGCTCATGCCGTTGGGGTTGGAAATGCTGCCGCTTAAACTGGTCGGTTACGGCCTCTCGGCCGTTAACAACCTCACGACCTGGGTGGCATCGTTGCCGCATGCGGCTGCCGGCGTGGTTTCGATGCCGTTGTGGGGACTGTTGTTGATTACTTTTGGCGGTCTGTGGCTGTGTTTGTGGCGTTGCCGTTGGCGGGTGTGGGGCCTGGCGGCGATTGTTGCCGGTTTTTTAAGCATCTTAACGGTTAATCTTCCCGATTTAATTGTGGATCGGGATGCCCGTACGGTGGCGGTTCGAACGGATGACGGCTTTTATTTCATGCCCGGCGCCGATCGTTGGAACAAACAAAACTGGCTGAACAAATATGCGATGTCCGAATATAAGAGCAGGCAGGAAATCACCAACGCGGTGTATCCGTCGCGGGTGGCAGTCACGCGCCGGAAAGGGATCATGGTGGACGGCAACTGTTTTGATCTTGAGCGCGCCGGCGGGGTCAGCTTTTATCTGAAAGACGGGCAGTTGCGGATGGAAACGGTACGAGACAGCATCGGTTACCGCCTGTGGAACAAATAATTTAATCGCATTGCAAAGCCGGTGTTGCCAGAGGGGAGCGCCTGAAGAAACAGGCAGAAAAGCAGATAAACCCCCTGTCGGTTTTGGCTGACAGGGGGTTTTGTTTAGAAAATCTGTTCTCTGGTTTTGTTTAGCCTTATCTCGGGAAAATCTTCCTTGGCTTTGTTCAGATGCCAGGCATTGCGTGCCAGAAAAACGTCGGCACCGTCGTGATCGATCGCCATCGAAGCGCGGTTGGTGTCGATAAACTTTTTCAAATATTCTTTATCATCCGCATCCGTCCAGCGGGCGGTAAAATATTGAGTCGGTTCAAAAGCGACCGGAATGCCGAATTCGGTGCGAATACGATCGGCCATCACTTCAAATTGCAGTACCCCGACCACGCCGACAATCCACTCGGCGCCGATCACCGGTTTAAAAACGCTGGCGCCGCCTTCTTCGGCAATTTGCTGCAAGGCATTGCCCAAGTGTTTAGACTTCAACGGGTCTAAAGCGCGCACGCTTTTCAGCAGTTCGGGGGCAAAACTGGGGATGCCGGTAAAATGAAGTTTTTCACCTTCGGTCAGACAATCGCCGATGCGCAGCTGTCCGTGGTTGGGAATACCGATAATGTCACCCGGAAAAGCGTCTTCCGCCAGTTCGCGTTCCTGAGCCAGAAACATCACCGGGGTGGCGACCTTAATCGGTTTGCCTGTTCGTACCTGATACAGGCTCATGCCGCGTTTAAAATGTCCCGAACAGAGGCGCATAAAAGCGATGCGATCACGGTGTTTGGGGTCCATGTTAGCCTGAATTTTGAAAACAAAACCGCTGACTTTGGCCTCGTCCGGATTGATCGGACGTTCGGCGGCCGGCTGCGGTCGCGGCGCCGGTGCCATGGCGTGCAGTCCTTCCAAAATTTCCTGTACACCGAAATTATTGATGGCGCTGCCGAAGAACACCGGTGTCAGAGCGCCGGCCAGATACATTTCTTTGTCAAAAGCCGGGCACAATTCGCGTACCATTTCGATATCTTCACGCAATTTGGCAACCGCATGGGACGGCAACATCCGGTCCAGTTTGGGGTCATCCAGTCCCCGGCAGGTTTCAATGGTAGCGTTTTTCTGCGATTTGTCACCGGTTTTGTTCATCAAAATCAACTGATCGCCAATCAGGTCATAGCAGCCGAGAAAATCTTTGCCCATACCAATCGGCCAACTTGCCGGTGTTACATCAAGCGCCAGTGTTTTTTCAATATCGTCCATCAGGCTGAACGGGTCCAGCCCTTCGCGATCGAGCTTGTTGATGAAAGTAATGATCGGCACGTTACGCAAACGGCAGACTTCAAACAGTTTTTTGGTCTGAGTTTCAATACCTTTTGCCGAGTCTATTACCATCACTGCAGAGTCTACGGCGGTCAGTACCCGGTAAGTATCTTCGGAGAAGTCTTCGTGGCCGGGAGTGTCGAGCAGGTTGAAAGTGATGTTTTTATAGTCGAATGTCATCACCGAAGAAGCAACCGAGATGCCGCGCTCCTGTTCCACTTTCATCCAGTCGGAGCGGGCGCGGCGATTTTCGCCACGGGCTTTAACGGCGCCGGCTTGTTGAATAGCGCCCCCGAACAACAGCAGTTTTTCGGTCAGGGTTGTCTTACCGGCGTCGGGGTGCGAGATGATCGCAAAAGTTTTTCTCGGGTTGGTGTTGATGTTGCTCATGATTTTCGCCTGTTAAGGTTAAAAATGTTCTTAAAGCGGCATATTACATATTTCTCCACATTTTGCAAGCGTTTAGAACGCGTTTTATGCGGCTTTTTTGGAATTAGGGCTTGATTTATAAAATATTTTGGGTAGTATTTTGAACGAATTTTAGATAAGTGCGGGCGTGGTGAAATTGGCAGACACGTCAGATTTAGGTTCTGATGACGCAAGTCGTGGGGGTTCAAGTCCCTTCGCCCGCACCAGATTTTGGTTTCAACATTTATAATTAGAGAAGAAAATGAAGGTAACAGAACAAAAAGCAGAAGGCCTGAAGAAAAAATATCAGGTGGTTATTGAACACAAGGATTTTGAAGAAAAAGTCGAGCAGAAACTGAACGATGTTGCTAAAAATGTCAAGCTTCCGGGCTTCCGTCCCGGCAAAGCCCCAAAGGAAATGTTGAAACAAAAGTATCGCACTTCGGTCATGGGCGAAGCTTTGGATGAAATCGTACGTGAAGCTGCCGATCAGATTGTTAAGGACAACAAGCTGAAACTGGCACTTCGTCCGAATATCAGCATCACCAAATTTGACGAGGGCAAGGACATCGAATTTGATGTTGAAGCAGAAACCCTGCCGGAAATCAAAGTCGGTGATTTTTCCGAAATCAAAGTTGAAAAGCTGATGGCGGAAGTTCCGGCCGAAGAAGTTGAGAAAGCTTTGCAGTATATCGTCAGTTCCCGTCGCGAAACCGCCAAAATCGAAGATGCGGCGCATCAGGCGGCTAAAGGCGACACCCTGATTATTGATTTTGTCGGTTCAATCGACGGTGTCGAATTCCCGGGCGGCAAGGGCAATGACTATCCGCTCGAACTCGGATCGGGAACTTTTATTCCCGGTTTTGAAGATCAGCTGATCGGTGCCAAGGCCGGTGATAAAGTTGAAGTTAAAGTTAAGTTCCCCGAAGATTATCACGCCAAGGAACTGGCCGGCAAAGATTCCGTTTTTGCCGTAACGGTTAAGGAAATGCGTGAACCTAAAGCGGTGGAACTGAATGACGAGTTTGCTAAATCGATTGGCGAGGAGAGTCTCGATTCGTTGAAAGAAAGCATCAAAAATCGTATTAAAGCCGATTATGAAAATACCTCCAAGCTGAAACTCAAACGCAATTTGCTTGACAAGCTCGACGAAGCTTACAAATTTGATGTGCCGGAAAGCCTGGTCGAAGAGGAATTCAAGTCGATCGAAGCTCAGTACAAACGTGCCAAAGAGCTGAACCAGCTTGATGAACATGAAAAGAATACGCCGGAAGAAGAATTGATGAAGGAGTACAAAAAAATTGCCGAACGCCGGGTTAAACTGGGACTGTTGCTGTCTGAAGTCGGTGCCGAAGCCAAGGTAACGGTTACCGCCGATGACCTCAACAAGGCAATTCTGAACGAAGCCAAAAAATATCCGGGTCAGGAAAAGGCCGTGTTTGATTTTTATCTCAAAAACGCTAAAGCGGTCGAGGCCCTGAGAGCCCCGGTATTTGAAGAAAAAATCATCGATTTTGTTCTCGACAAGGTCAAAGTTGAAGAAAAAACGGTTTCGGTTGAAGAATTGTATTCTTTTGACGAAGAAGCCAAACCGGCTAAAAAGAAGAAAGCTGCTGCTAAAAAATAATCAGTGCTTTCGCAAGTTGAAAAAATTGAAAAGGGAGACTTTGTCTCCCTTTTTTTTGCGGGGATATGAAAACGCAGGGGCGGTGGTCTTGCTTGACTTTGTCTCCCTTTTTTGCGGGGATATGAAAACCGGCAGAAGAATATGACTTCTCTGCCGATTTTCAGGAGTGTAGTCACTCTTAATTTGTTTCGATGGGAAAAACCTTTATTTGGTTTCTGCCGGTTGGAATTTCAAAGTAGTGTCGCCGCCCGATAAAATCAGGTTTCCGTTGTCAAAACGGATGGTTTCAACATTGTCCAATGCTTTGAAGTAGTTGGTTTCGGCGTTCATCATCGGTTCCGGTGCCGCCATCATGGTTGAGCCGATGGCCGAAAATTTGATCTTATCGCCGTTTAATTCATAATTGCCGAAATAGCGGTTGACCGCCTGGCCGTAAAACTTCGGCGCTTCGGCGTCGAAAGACAGCGAAATTTCCATTCCTTCCGGAACATCCAGCAAAATATAGTTGTTGCCTTTGATGTCGGAAGCTTTGTCGGGGTTGCAGGCTGCCAGAAACAGGCCGCATGCCAGTGCAAGAATTTTTTTCATCGGATCTCCTTCATATTTAAATTAATTCGTTTCTTATTATATAAGACTTATCGGGAATAGTTTCCACCAAAAAATGAAAAGCCCCCAAACTGAAAGTCGGGGGCGGGCAGAAAAAGTTGTCTGCTAATCTTCGAAGAAGGTATCCCGGTCGGGACTGGCATCGCTCAGCAGTTCCGTAAGAACCAGAAGGCGGATACGGATCTCGTCGATCGGTTCGAACTGTTGCAGGCGATTGATTTCGTTATGCAGTTCGAAACATGAATAATCGAGGTACTCTTCTCGGATTTCGTCTTTTAAATAAGACAGTTTATCTTTTTTGCACATATCTAATAATTTTTTAATTAGTCTTTATGATTATATTATATTTCAATAATTGTTTTTTGTCCAGAAAAAATTATTTTATTGACACCCGGAAAATAGATTTCTAGACTGTCGGTAATTTAGGAAAACAGAGGTCAATTATGATAAAGAAAACAATATTTGCCGTTGTTTGTATGGCAATTGGGGCCGGTCATGCCGCCGCCGGAGAATGGAATTTTGAGACGATGGGAAAAGCCCGGGCCCTTTATGGCTACAGCGATCCCGATTCACGTTATTCGTATCACCAGTCACGCCATCATCTGCCGATGCGTTTTAACCTTAATTTGTTGGCGCAGTACAGTTTAAACGACGACTATCAGTTGGGCGGTTATCTCGACCTGGCCTACGGCATTGATCAGCAGTTGAAAGATTATAACCATGGCTCGTGGGGAGAAGAAGCTTATTTGATTTTGGATGCGCCGTGGGGGCGTTTTATCGGCGGACAAAGTTATAATGCGGCCTATCAGTTGGGAGTCGGAGCGCCGGATGCCGGTGTGCTGGGCGTTAATCAGAGCGATATTGTCAACTTTATTGCCAACCCCAACTGGCAGCGCAACCGCCGCGGCACTTCTTACCGCACTCTTAATTCTACCGAAATTAATACCGACGGCACCGCACCCAAACTGACTTATATCAGTCCGGAAACCGACGGCACCATGTTTGGTTTGACCTATGTTCCCGAAAGTTACAGCCGTGACGGACTGATTAACCGCGACGCATCGTATCGCCGCAAATCGGGGTACATCGCCTCGCTTTATCACAACCGGGAATTTAACAATTTCAGCGTTTCCGGTTCGCTTGGCGCCGCCCATTTCACCGATATCGACAATGAGCTTTCCGGCGGTCTGAGCGTTTATTACAAAGGCTGGACGATTGGCGGCGGCGTTCGCAAAACGTTTGTCAGTCACAAAGATGCCGATATCAACCGGAATTGTCGGCGTTGTCCGGCGTATTTTGACGGTTATCGCGACGCCTGGGCATGGAACGCCGGGATCGGTTATGAAATCGGGCCGCTCAAAACGTCTTTGACTTATTTTTATTCCAAAGCCGATGACCGTGATTATGAAGACAAAATCATCCAGTTGTCGGGACGCTATCAGCTCGATAAGAAGGTTGAGCTGCAGGCAGCCGTTGCTCACGGCGAATTTGACGGACTCGAAAGTAACTGCGGTTACGCTCTTATCGGCGGTATCGCCCTCAAATTTTAGGAACGGATATGTCTAAAGTTTTACTGATCTCCCGCAATCCTGTTTTAAGTGCAGATTTAAAACAACAGTTTTCCTTGTCACAAAACTGGGAAACCGTCGAGGAATATGCTGCGGAAACTGTTTTTGACGCGGTGGTGGTGGATGAAGATGCGGCGGCGGCGCGGGACTTGTGTGCGCGGTTGCTGCAAACGCCGCTGTTTTTGTTGTGGCCGGCAGAAAACGAACCGGTTTCGGAGCAGGGGGTGACCGTGATTCGCAAACCGTTTCGGTTGGAGTATCTTTTAGAGGCTTTGCAGGCCGGCATCAACACCGCACCGGCTGCCGAAGCGACCCTGGCGCTCAACGGTTGTTTGCTTGATCTGGCGGCCAAAGAAATTCATTATGCCGACGGTAACTGCATCAAATTGACCGAGCGCGAAACCGCGATTCTCAAATATTTGTATAAAGCCGGTGCAAAGATTGTCGGCAAAGCCGAATTGTTGGCGGAGGTATGGGGGTATAATCCCGAAGCAACCACCCATACAGTCGAAACCCATATTTATCGTTTGCGGCAGAAAGTCGAATCCGATACAGCGGCCGGGCAGGTTATCCTGACCGAAGAAAACGGTTATCGGTTGAACTTAGGTTAGAATTAAACAAACCGGTATATGATCGGACGGACGTTCGTCCAGTCGTTGTGCCTTGATCAGAGAAACTTCCCGCATTTGCGGTGCTAACGCCGGACTGACCCAAATATGGTCCAGCCGCCGGCCTTTGTTATTGCTTTGCCAGTTGGGATTGCGGTAACTCCACCACGAAAAAACTTTTTGCGGTTCGGGATAAAAATGACGTACCGCGTCAATCAGCCCCGAGTTCTGATACCATTTCTGCAGCCGCAACGTTTCGGCCGGCGTATGCGAGACGATTTTCAGCAGCTGTTTATGATTCCAGACGTCGTTTTCCGAAGGAGCGACGTTAAAATCGCCGCAGGCGACCAAACGGCAATTTTGCATCTCCTTGGCGCGGCGACCGAAATACTGTTCCAGTTCTTCGATAAACGCCAGTTTACGGGCAAAAGCAGGATTTTTTTCCGGATCGGGCAAATCGCCGCCTGCCGGAATATAAATGTTATGCACTTCGATTCCGTCGGCGGTCACCGCACTGATGTGCCGGGCATCGGCTTTGCCGGCCCAGTCATAACGCCGGATGTCGCTCAGCGGCCGGCGGGCGGCAATTGCCACCCCGTTGTAACCAGGCATGCCGTAAAGGGCAATGTGTTCAAAACCGAGGGCGCGCACGGCCTCAAAAGGAAAATCTTCCGGTTTGGCCTTAACTTCCTGCAGACAGATCACATCGGGGTTTTCGCGTTCAACAATTTGCCTGAGGCCGCCAAGACGGATTCGCAATGAATTAACGTTCCAGCTGATAAGTTTAGTCAAGTTTTCAGCGTCCTTTCTTGTTTTGCAGCGGGCTGCGGCCTTTGCGGAAACGGAACATATTGTCGGCGATCGGCTGGTCAATTTTGCTACCGTAAAGCGAAACCGTTACTTCGACGCTTTGCGGATCGACGATTTTCCACTGGCGCAGTTCAAAAGGCGCGTTGCTGAAAGTCAGAGTGATCGGGCCGATGCCGCCTTTGGCATATTCTAAAGTAACGATTGTGGTTCCCGAATCGCGATAAAAATTGGTGATTTTAATGTTCTTGCCGTCGATTTTGATGTTGTTGCCGAGAATCAGGCTCGCCGGAATGTCGTCGTAGTCAATATTGCTGACCTGATCGAGATCTTTATCATGATAAACGATAAAATCGCCGTTGCCGACAATCAGGACGTTGGTCGGTTCGTTGTATTCCATACGGATCTTGTTGGGCTTTTCGATCCACAGCCGTCCTTCGGCAACATTGCCATTGCTGGCATTTTGCACAAAACGCGCTTCCAAGGTCTTAACCGAATTGAGATAGTTTTCGATCTTACGGATTTCGGCGCTGCTCTGGGCGGAAACGGGCCGGGCCAGAAGACACAAAAGTACGGCTGCCGCCGCGTAAATAACCTTCATTATGTTTTCCTTGTTATGGTGATTCTTTTAAAACTAAAGCTAATATAATTTACTTCCTGCCGTATTACAACCTTTTTGACGGCAGATCTTCTGTTTTGCCGGTGACGGCGTTGCTGCCGACAGCAATAAAAGGAGAACTTGCAAAGGATTCTTCTTTTCGTCTAAAAATTGTCTGTGGATAAAACTTTTGGCGTTGTCAATCGGGCTGTAAAGCTTGTGTATATTAACTTTTAAAATAAATTGTTGTTTTTGTGACAAAAAACATTTTTTGCAAAAAATTATCCACCATCGGCTAAAAAAAATTTTTGCCGCAACCCGAAGGATACCGTACTGTCAACCCTAAAAACGAGTTTGGCGCAATTTTTTGTGGGTTGATGAAAGCCCCCTTTTGGTGCAGTATTCCTGACAGATAATTAATCGGTTTATATCATAAATTCTGGGTTGATAAAAAAGTTGTGCATACTAGATATAGATTGTTTACTTTTTATTAATACTACATATAGTATATCAGAAAACAGTTAACTACTAGATACGGGAAGGAAAATAGTCAGCGATGTCTGAAAAAGAATACAGCGTTTGCAAAGTTACGGAAACCAAAATCGCCAACGTCATCAAACGGGACGGCACCCTGGTTCCTTTTGACAGCGATAAAATTTATAACGCCATCCGCAAGGCCGGTGAGTCGACCGGCGAATTCGGCGAGCAGGAAAGCTATTTGCTGACGGCTCAGGTTTTGAAAGTTTTGGAACACAAATTTACCGAAGCGCTGCCGACTATTGAATGTATTCAGGATGTGGTTGAGCAAGTGCTGATCTCCGCCAACTATTTTACCACCGCAAAGTCTTATATCCTTTACCGCGAACAGCGTCATCGCATGCGCGCCGAAAAAAAGGTAATGGTTGATGTCGAAAGCTCGATCAACGAATATTTGGAAAAGCTCGACTGGCGCGTCAATGCCAACGCTAACCAGGGTTATTCCAACGGCGGTTTGATCCTGAATGTTTCCGGCAAGGTAACCGCAAACTACTGGCTGAGTCACGTTTATCCGGCCGAAGTCGGCGAAGCGCACCGCAACGGCGATATCCATATTCATGACCTGGATATGCTGGCGGCTTATTGCGCGGGCTGGTCGCTGAAGAATTTGCTGCACGAAGGCTTTAACGGCGTTCCCGGCAAAGCAGAGGCCGGTCCGGCCAAACATTTGTCGGCAGCCGTCGGACAGATGGTTAACTTTATGGGCACGCTGCAAAACGAATGGGCCGGTGCTCAGGCTTTTTCTTCGGTTGATACCTATCTGGCTCCGTACGTCCGTGTCGACAAACTTTCTTACGAACAGGTTGAACAGGCCTTTCAGGAACTGATTTATAATTTGAACGTTCCTTCGCGCTGGGGTTCTCAGACACCGTTTACGAACTTTACCTTTGACTGGGTTTGTCCCGAAGACCTGCGTGACAAGCATCCGTTGATTGCCGGAGTTGAGCAGCCGTTTACTTATGGCGACCTCAAACCGGAAATGGATATGATTAACAAGGCTTACATCAATGTAATGATGAAAGGCGACATTAAAGGACGTCCGTTCACTTTCCCGATTCCGACCTACAATATGACGCCCGACTTTCCGTGGGAAGACGAAAATACCGAGTTGTTGTTTGAGATGACGGCCAAATACGGTCTGCCTTATTTCCAAAACTTTATCAATTCGGTTTTGAAGCCGGGACAGATTCGTTCGATGTGCTGCCGTTTGCAACTGGATCTGCGCGAACTTTTGGCCAAAGGAAACGGCCTCTTCGGTTCGGCAGAACAGACAGGATCGGTCGGTGTGGTCACTTTTAACTGCGCGCGCCTCGGTTTTGTGTATAAAGGCAACGAAACCGGCTTGTTCGGTCGCGTTGACGAACTGATGACGATTGCTCGTAAATCTCTTGAAATCAAGCGTAAGCTGATCCAGCGCCTGATTGACAACGGCCTGTTTCCGTACACCAAACGTTATCTGGGCACGCTGCGCAACCATTTCTCAACCATCGGTGTCAACGGCATTAATGAAATGATCATGAATTTTACCGGCGGCGAGCATGACGTTACCGATGAATGGGGACGTGCCTTTGCTGAGAAGTTTCTTGACTATATCCGTGCCAAACTGGTCAAAATTCAGGAAGAAACCGGCCATATGTACAATTTGGAAGCCACTCCTGCCGAAAGTGCAACTTATCGTTTTGCTCGTGAAGATAAAAAACGCTTTGTCGGCATTATTCAGGCCGGCACGGCAGAAAATCCCTATTACACCAACTCTTCCCAGCTTCCGGTCGGCTTTACCGACGATCCGTTCGAAGCGTTGGAACTGCAGTCGGAACTGCAGTCGAAATACACCGGCGGTACCGTTTTGCACCTTTATATGGGACAACGTGTGTCTTCCGCCAAAGTCTGCCGCGAAATTGTTAAACGCGTGCTGACCAACTACCGTTTACCGTACATTACCATTACTCCGACTTTTTCCGTTTGCCCCAAGCACGGTTACATTTCCGGGGAACACAAATACTGCCCGCTCTGCGACGAAGAGAAAATGGCAGAAAAAAGAAAAGCCGCAGCCTCGACAGAAGTTGCATAACCATTAACCATATGTTACAATAAATTTGGAGAATAAATATGACAGTTGTAAATATCAATGACGTAAAACTGAGCGACGCCGAGAGACAGCCTTGCGAGATCTGGACCCGCGTTATGGGCTATCTGCGTCCGGTTTCCGAGTTCAACAAAGGCAAAAAATCGGAATTTTACGCCAGACAGTATTTCACCGAAGCCAAGGCTGTTGAAAGCTGTGCCTGCGGTGTATACACCAACGTTGCGGCCGAATAGCCGACGATGGTAAACCCGATTAAGATCGGCGGTGTTGAGACTTTCAGCACCGTCGATTTTCCTGAAAGAATTGCCGCCGTTGTTTTTATGCAGGGCTGTCCGTGGCGCTGTCCTTTTTGCCACAATGCCTTTTTGCAGGATGCAACGGCGGCCGATGTTTTTATCTGGGAAAAGTTTGTCGAATTTCTGCAAAGCCGGCGCGGTATTTTGGACGGAGTCGTTTTCAGCGGCGGCGAACCTTTGATGCAAAACAGTTTGGCCGATGCTATTGCCGAAGTTAAAGCGTTGGGATACCAGATCGGTTTGCATACCGGCGGATATCGTCCCCGGCATTTGGAACGGATTCTGCCTCTGACAGACTGGGTCGGTTTTGATATTAAGGCACCGCTGGCGGAAGAAAAGTATCAAATTGCCGTCGGCGGCAGCAATCATCTGCGTGAGGTTGAGGAAAGTCTGTCGCTGTTGCGGCAAAGCGGTGTCGACTTCGAATGTCGGACCACTTGCGACCCGCGCATTTTGCAGATTGCCGATATTTATGCGATTGCCGATCAGTTGACTGCCCGCGGTGTCACTAAATATTTTTTGCAGAAATATCGTCCGGTGGAAAGTGACAAAACAACCACCGATGCCGATTGCGAACAGTTTTTTCTTGATTCGGATTTGCTGAATTTGCTGCGTTCAAAATTTACGGTGTTTGACATCCGCAAATAATTTTGCGTAAAAATTTGAAAAGAGTTGCTTTTGCGGCTCTTTTTTTTATAATGAAAACAACAAAATTAACAAAAAACTGGACAAAAATATTTTTTTGTGTTATGTTGAGGATATAGTTTAACAACGGGGTAGTGATATGACAGAGTTAAACCTTAGCGGACCGGAAATCGAACAACTGATGGAAGTGCTCAGCGAAGTTAAAAAGACAGGCGCTTATCAAAACTACGAAGCGGGTGTCCGAGTTGTTTCAAAACGGGCAGCTTCACTCAAAGGAGAGGGAGATGCTTTTGCCCGCATCGGCGAAACGCTGCGCAGCAGTAAAGTGCCACCGTTCTTAAGTGCCGTCGCCAAAGGACAAAAGAAGGTTGAGGCGGCATTGCTGGCTGGGCTTAAACAAAAGAAACTGCACGGCTTGTTGAAAAACGAAGAGTTTAATAATGCCATTTACCGAGAAATGTATGTCGAACCGGGCACCATCGGTCAATTTTTAGGAATAGTATCAGAGGAGGAAAACATGAGCGATAATAATGAAAATGTAACGGAAGAAGGCAACAACGAAATGTTTGACCGCCCGGAATACGATGCCGGATTTTATGAAAGCGATGCGGTCAAGGCCTTGAATTTGGGAGAAAGAATCAGCGCCGCAGATAAAGAAAAGCTTGAAGCCCTGTACAAAACCTATCAAGAAGGCAAAGCAAACGGTGGAGAATCTCAGCAGAGCGAAGGAAATGCCGCTGGCGCCGCTTCCGAAGGCCCCGGGGCCGAAGAAGAAACGGTCGACAGCGAAGGCGCTGCCGAAGAGGGTGATGCCGTTGAAGTCAGCGGTATGGAAGGTGATGCTCCCGGTCCTCGTACGAGTGAAAACGAAGATGCCGAGTGGGTGGCAAAATATAATGCCGCGTTGACCAAATGGGGTAAAGAAAACAATAATGAATGGACCCGTGATAATGAACCGGACGAAAACGGCAACCGGCCCGAAGGTCTGAAAGGGAATCTTGCCGACGGAACCGAGATCCATTATACGGCCAAAGACAAACTCTCGGTCAAAGCGCCGGAGGGGCAGGAAATTTCGGCCGAACATTTTAAGGCTGTTATTGCTATGGCCAAAGAAAATGATCAGGATATCAAACTCGGAACAACCATGTCTCCGGCTTTTAAGGCCGCATTGATCGAAGCCTGTGCCAAAGGGGGCGTTGCCATGCAGGGCTTGAGCGAAGAAGACCAGCAAAAATATGATGAATTGAAACCTCAAACCCAGTCGCCAACTCATGATGAGACGCATACAGAAGAAAATGTAGAATACAAATTAAATCCTCTGATTGCTAAAGGACGTTTGCTTGAGTATTCGGGACGTGTTTATTCGGCAGACCATTTTAGTCAGCGTGCCGTAAATGCTGGAAATGACGAATTTGATGCCGAAATCGCTAAGATGGAAGAGACTCTGAATAAAGGATGGTATAAGGCAACCGGAGAAGATAAGGCTAAAGCTGAGATTCTGTTGAAGAAATATGTTCGAGCCGAGCATCAAAAAGATTCTGAAATGATGGAGGTTTGCGCAACCGCCTTACAGCGTTACGGAATAGACAGCATTGCACGTCAACCGGAGGAAAACGGCTCTTTTGTCGTCAAAGGCAAACCCTATGCAGAACGATCGGATGAGGAAAAAGCCAAAATTAACGAGGCAACAGAGAAAGCTTTTCCAAAGAGACAGGAAATGGATCCTGCCGTTCTGCGTGCTATGCAGGAAAAACAGGGGAAAGTGCTGAATTAGAAACGGTTGCATATTCGTGATGCCAATTATTAAAAAATTGTAAAAAAACACAAAAACTTGACAAAAAATACTTGCGTGCAATTGCTTTTTATGGTATATTGCACGCAAATATGACAAAATATGGCAATTTTCAGGAGACAACTAATGGCAATGGACGCAAAACAGGCAGCTGAAAAAGTTAAAAACGGCAACTTTGACGATGTCAACGAGCTTTATGATGCTCTGGTTGGCAAAAAAGAATATGGTGCAGAGTTTGCCGATCTGCTCAAACACATCGAAACTAAGGTCAAAATGGACATGAGTTTGTATGCCGGACTGGCAACAGCCGCAAAGTCGGTTGAAGAACTTAGTGCCGTCAGTGATCCGTTAGACGAAAAAGATCCGGCTTATGCCGCTGCCCGTGAAAAGCTTTCTAAAGTTGAACTGACTCATACGGTTGAAGAAAATGGTAAACCGGTGACCAAAGTTGTTGAAGGTCAGCAGCGTGATAAAATGATTGCCCAGTTGGTTGCTGCTGCCAAGCTTGCCACCAAAGATGCTCTGCGCGGAGCCAGCAACCCGGAAAATCCGGCGGCAAAACAGTTTCGTAATGCGACCGATGAAGACGTCCGCAAAGCTATTTATCAACAGACCCTGAATGACCAGATTGATATGGCGATTTTGCAAAGCCTGCTGGTAACCGAAACCACCAAGATCAATCAGGAAATGCAGCAGAAATACGGCAACGACGAAAAGAAAGCCAACGAAGAAGCCAAAATTTTGTTGTCGGCCCGCGAAAAAGAGATCAGGCAGAAAATTGTGGATCTTGGTAATGGCGTAATGGACAAGATTTCACTTGGCGTCGAAGGTGCAGCGGCTTATTGTGCCAACGTCAAAGTAAATGCCGAAAATCATTTGGCCGAATATAAAGCGAATGTTAAAAAAATTGCCATACGTATCAATCAGGGCTTTGCCAAACTGAAGGATCAGGGCAAAGAGCTGCGCGGTCAGTGGCAAAAGCTCCGTGCCAACGCCAACAAGATTTATGATGCCTGCAATCAGAAGATGTCGGATGGTATTGTTGCTTTCCACGAAGGCTGCAAACATGTTTGGGAAAACAGATATGAGATTGCCCATGCCGCTATTAAAGCTATCAACAAAAATAAATATGAAATCGGCGCTGATATGCTTGCTGCGGCCGGTTTTGCCGCTACTGTAGCCAGTGGCGGTACGGCAGCGTTGGTTGGCGGTGCTGCTTATGCAGCCTATACAATCGGGCGTCGGGTTGTTTATGAAGCTTATAAACAGAAAAAAGAAGATCCGAAAAAAACGTATAAACAAATTTATACTAACGGCAAGTTCTTGACCAAAGCAGCGTTTGCCTGCGGTGCAGCGGCCCTCAGTTGGGGAATTGCCGATACGGCAGCCTCCGCCGGTGCCAACATTGCTACCGAAACAGCTGCAGAAGTTGCCAAAAAACTGGCAGAGCAGAAAGTGGCCAAACGTGCCGTAACCATGATCGGTTCTCTAACCAGCAATTTGGTCGGTGTCGCAACCGCGAAAGATGCCGAAGAGCGTCGGAAAGAATGGAAGAGCCTCGGAATTTCGGCTGTAGCGGCCGGGGTGACGATTTTCGTTGCCGAAACATGTTCCGGCAATGGTGAAGTTAATGCCGATGAGCAGTTGAATCAGAATGACAATTCGACTTTAACCGACGATCAGGTTTCGGTTGAAGGCGGCGATGATGATCAGAACCTGAGTGATAACGATGATCAGGTTTCGGTTGAAGGCGAAAACGATGATCAGAACACGACCGGCGGTGATAATCAGGATCAGACCGAAGGCGAAAACGATGACCAGAATACGGCCGGCGGTGACAATCAGGATCAGACCGAAGGCGAAAATGATGATCAGAATCAGAACAACGATGAACAGCAGGAACAAGTTGACGAAGGTATTACGGAACTGAAAGAGTTTCCGGAGCAGTGGAATGACCAGATGGGAATCAGCAAACGTCAGTTTGAGATCCTGAAGGGATGGTATGATAAACTGGATACCACCGACGGTGCAGGAATGAGCCGTTTCTATTCTCATGCCGAACATTATGCCGCTCAACTCAGTATTGATAGCGAAAATCCGATGACAGCCGAGCAGGTGTTGTTCAAATTCTCCCGTTTGGCGGCCATCACTTCGGTTAAAAGCGGCGAGTATGGTACCATTGGTACCGGATCTCTCGGCAAACAGATGGAAAACATCTACCATTTGTTGGGTTGTGGTGACAGATTAGATGCCGCACAAATGGAAGAAGCGCGCAAAACTTTGGATATTTGTACATTGAACGAAGCCGGCCGCCAGGATGGCCGTATGGATGCTCAGAAGTTCTTTGCAGTTGCCGGTGCCGGATACAAAGGGCTGCCGGTTGATGAAGACGGAACTTTGACCATGACACGTCGGATTCGGGTTATCGGTGAAGGAACCAACTGCCCGGGCGACAAACGGGTTATGTATGAAGAAGTTAAAGGCGGTGAAGAAAAAGTTGTTGTTGAACCGGTCAAACGACAAGAACCGATTGTAACCAGACTGGTTACGGAAGAAAATACGGGAACAGATGTACGGCTGGAGCTGGAAGATCAGGGCAATGGCAATGGCGATACCGTGCTGACCCGAGCCGTACAGCAACAAGATCCGGTGGTTGAAGAAGATGACAATAAGGTTATTATCGGTGCCACCAGTCAGACTGGTGATCGTCCGGGGTTGGAAGGAGCCAGAACCGCACAAAATCTGAAAGATGGTTCTCCAGAAACCCAGATCAGCGGCCGTAAAAAAAGACTTGGCGCCGGAATGTGGAAAGAACTCCAGGAAAAAGGACTGTCCAAATAACCGCTTCAGCGTTGTGTTAAACCATACAGCCCGCCGTTTGGCGGGCTGTTGTCATATGGAGGGAAGGCGGCGGATAACAAAACGGCCGGAAAATTGATATCTTCCAGCCGGATATGGGTTGTTTGAATATAATCAGTCGGTATAGCGGCGGTCAAAACGAGTGTTTTTGCCGATTCGGGACAAAACTTCATAACTGATGGTTCCTGCATCGCGGCCGATATCGTCCAAGGTATAAAAATCATCAACGACAAATGCCATATCACCGACTTGTAAATTTTCGACTTCGGTAATGTCACAAATAATATTGTCCATCGAAACTTTACCGATAATTCGCGCTTCACAGACTTTGCCGCCATTGTAGAAAAAGACTTTGCCGATATTGGAGAGCGAGCGTGGAATGCCGTCACCGTAGCCGATCGAAACAATGGCAATTTTACGATCGTCGGCGGCGCGATAGGTGGCGGAATAACCGACAAATTCGCCGCGGCAAAGCGGAGAGACCTCTAATACCGGAGCCATAATTTTAACCACCGGCAGCATTTGGTTTTCACGGTAAGGCGCTGTGTTGATGCCGTACATGGCAGCGCCGATTCGAACCATGTCAAATAAATATTCTTTGCCGAGAAAAGTTCCGTCGGAGGCGGACAGAGTCGCGGGCAGTTTGGGAAAATATTTTTGATGGAGACGGTTAAAGTTCTCCAGCTGGTGTTCGTTCATAAAGTGTCCTTTTTCATCGGCACAGGCTAAATGTGACAAGACCAGCGAAAATAAGTTTCGGTCGTCTTGGCTCATCGCTTCCAGCTCATGTTCGCGAAAGCCGAGACGATTCAATCCGCTTTCGATCTGAATGACCGGTTTAATGCCGGGAATGCGATGTTCTTTCCAAAACGCCAGCTGCTCCTTTCCGGCAATAACCGGAATCAGTTCGGCTTTACGGAACGATTCAAGAGAGTCTTCGCCGATTCCCTGTAACACATAAATTTTGGCGTTTGCGACGTGGGGACGGATTTTCTCTCCCTCAATGCCGTGAGCGACAAAAAAATTGCGGCAGCCGGCATCGTTATAAAGCTTGGCGGCAATCACCTCGGCCCCCAGCCCGTAAGCGTCGTCTTTAACAACTGCCGCAGCAGCGGCTCCGTCGGCAAGTTTTTGTAAAAAACGGTAATTTTTGCATAAATTGCTTAAATTGATTTCTAAAATCGGTCTTGTCAAAATACTCATCTCTGCTTATTATCCTTTCTGAATGATCATAAACTGCTGAAAGTCAAATTGCGTGAATTTTATCGATATGCACGTCCACTTGCAAGATTATAAAACAAACTGTGCAACGGATATTGTCAATGCCGCCCGTACTCAAGGAATATGTCGGATGGTGTGCGCCGCTTCGCACGAGGCCGACTGGCCGCGGGTCGGAGAACTGGCATCCCGATATCCGCAAGCGGTAATCCCGGCGTTCGGTATTCATCCTTGGTATGCGGCCGCTGTACGGTCGGGATGGGAAGAGCGCCTTTACAAACAGCTTGAACAATTTCCGCAGGCACTGATCGGCGAGAGCGGCCTTGACGGTTTGAAAGAAAACATGACGTTACAGCGGCAGCTTTTTGAACGCCAGATCGAAGCGGCATTAACGTTGAAACGGCCGTTGGTGGTCCATGCCGTCAAAGCGGTGGCGCAACTGCAGGATTTTTGGTCCCGTATGCCCGACTTTTTTATGATACATTCTTTTAACGGACGGGTGGAACATCTGCAGCCGATTCTGCGCCGGAACGGTTATGTGTCACTGAGCGCATCGATTTTGCATAATCGGCAGGGGGCGGAAATTGCGCGTGCGGTTCCGGCTTCGCGCTTGTTGTTGGAAACCGACAGCCCGTATCAGGGGCCGGTTAAGGGAGAAGAACAAACACCTTGTTTTCTGCCACAAATTCTAAAACAGGTGGCAGTCTGGCGGCAGCAAGACCCGCAACAGCTGGCAGAGGTTGTTTATGCCAACGCCGAGGAGTTTGTCAATGGAAAATGAGATATTCGGCCGTACCCGGGCATTGTTGGGAGAAGAAAAATTCGGCCGTCTGCAACAGGCGTCGGTGATGGTGGTTGGACTCGGTGCCGTAGGCGGTTATGTGTTGGAAGCACTGGCACGTGCGGGGATCGGACATTTGATTTTGGTTGATTTTGACATCGTGGAGCCGAGCAATCTCAATCGTCAGATTCTGGCGCTGCACTCAACGCTCGGCCGCAAAAAAAGCGAACTTGGCGCCGAGCGGGTGCGTGATATCAATCCCGATTGCCGGATTACCGTCAAGGAGATGTTTGTCAACCAAGACAATCTGGAACAGTTGTTTAATCAGCCGGTGGACATGGTGGTGGATGCCATTGATTCCCTTAATCCAAAATGCTGTTTGATTGAGTATCTGCAACAGCACGAGATTCCGTTTATTTCGTCAATGGGAGCGGCATTGAAAACCGATCCGTCGGCCATACGTTTGCAAACGTTGAACCAAACCAAAAATTGTCCGTTGGCGCGTTTTATTCGCAAACGGCTCAAACGGCGCGGATGCGATCTCGGCAAAGTTGTTTGCGTTTGCTCGGACGAAGTAGTGTCGGTTCCTGAAACGGCGTTGTTTATGGAAGACAAGCCTTCGGACGGCGGCCGGCAGCGCCATACCATGGGGTCGTTGCCGACGGTTACCGCGATTTTCGGGCTGATGATAGCCAATCAGGTTATTTTGCGGTTATCGGGTTATAAATGACAATAAAACTTGCAATTTAAATTCTTTTTTAATAATGCTTTGTTATCCTTGTAAAATAATCAGAAATGAGTGAGTTCCGCAATGAAGATGATTAAGCCTATCGTTAATATCTCAAAGGTCATGGATGCCTATGACGGCATTTTGTGCGGATGGAGCGGTGTGCTATACAACGGTGTTTCCATTCTTCCCGAGGCATGGGACGCTTTAATAGGCTTGCGTAAAAACGGCAAAAAAATCGTGCTGCTGAGCAATGCGGCCTATCGGGTTGAAGAAATTGTCACCCAAATGTATCGGGCCGGTTTTTCACCGCGCCTTTTCGAAACCGTGGTCACGGCAGGAGAAATCGTGCATCAGCTTTTGTCGTTGCCGAACAGCAGCTGCCGGCAGTTGGGACGTCGCTACTATAATCTCGGAGCGGCCGATGATAACGGTGTTTTTGCCGGTTTGGATTACGTTGAAGTATTTGATCCGGCTCAGGCAGATTTTTTGTATGCCGGGCGTCTTGAAAACGGGCCCGGTAAAACGACCGAAGATTATCTCGATGTTTTAAGTCATGCTGCCAGCCTGAATTTGCCGCTTTTGTGCGTCGGCAACGATACGTCGGTACCGTTCGGAGACGAAGCGGTTTTGGCTTCGGGCGCGCTTGCTGAACAATATGCGGTTTTGGGCGGGCAGATTCTTACCGTCGGTAAGCCAGATTTGCAGGTGATGGAATATGCTTTGGCGGCGTTGGGTTCCATTGATCGTAAGAGAATATTGATGATCGGTGACAGCATTGCAGCCGATATCCGCGGCGCGGCGGCAGCCCAGCTTTCGGGGTGTTTGGTCAGCAAAGGCGTTCATGTCAGTTTTCTGGGGGAGGGCTACATTCCCGATGTTACCAAAACGCGGGAACTCGGAAATATGTTTGGTGCCTGTCCCGATTATGTGATCTCGCGTCTCCGCCGGTAAAAAGCACCGAATTATTTGATGCTGAGTTCTTCGGCCTGCAGTGAAATCTCCAGCCACCGGTTTTCGTCGTCTTCTTTTTGTTTTTCCCATTCTTCCAGTTGGCGAGTCAATTCGTAAAAACGGTCGGGGTCATTTTGATAAAGCGTCGGTTCGCACAAGTCATTTTTGGCATTTTCTATTTTTTGCTCAAGCACGGCAATTTGTTGCGGCAAAACCTGCAACAGACGTTGTTGATTGTAACTCAGTCGTCCGCGCGAGGTTTCTTTTCGCTCTGATGAAGGTTCGCTTCGGGTTTTGCCGGCGGGCTTGTTCTTGACAGCCGTTGCCGGTTGTTTGTCGAAGCGTTCCAGCAAGTCGCTGTAACTGCCGACATATTCTTCAACTTTGCCGTCACCTTTCATGTAAATGATGGAGGTAACAATTTTATCAAGGAAATCACGGTCGTGGCTGACAATCAAAATCGTGCCGTCATAATCGCTTAACATTTCCTGCAGTAAATCGAGCGTGTCCATATCAAGGTCGTTGGTCGGTTCGTCCAGCAGCAAAAAGTTGGACGGTTGAGCCAGAACTTTTGCCAGCATCAAACGGTTCTTCTCGCCTCCGGACAGGGCGGCCACCGGCGCTTTGGCCTGTTCGGGCGTAAACAAAAAATCTTTGAGATAGGCGACAACATGACGGTATGAGCCGCGTACCCATATGTGATCGCCTTCGTCGCAGAGCGTTTGCCACAGCGTTTTGGACGGATCAAGTGAAAAGCGGTTCTGATCAAAATAGGCTTCTTCCAGATTTTTGCCGATTCGCACAAAGCCCGAATCCGGTTCCAACTTTTTGGTCAGCAGTTTGATCAACGTCGTTTTGCCGGCGCCGTTGGGACCGACGATGCCGATTTTGTTGCCGCGGATGATTTTGGCCGAGAAATCGTTGACGATTGTCCGTTCGCCGAAAGCTTTGCACAGATGTTTGGACTCGATGACCAATTTGGAACGCCAGGCGGTATTTTCAATATCCATGTTGACTGAACCGACCTGCCGAATTTGTTCGCGCCGTTCCTGCCGGAGCTGTTGCAGGCGCCGCAGTCTTCCCATGTTTCGTTTGCGGCGGGCGGTGACGCCTTTGTGTAACCACTCCGTTTCTTCGGCAATTTTTTTATTGAGATACTTTTGGGCGATAATTTCCTGCTCGATTACCTGATCCTGCCAGTCTTCAAAACTGCCGAACCCCTTGTTGTTGCGTCGCATTGTTCCGCGATCGAGCCAGAAAGTGGTCCGGGAAACATTGGTAAGAAAGCGCCGGTCATGGCTGATAACCACCACGGCACCGTTATAGGCAGCAATAATTTTTTCCAGCTGTTCAATCGTCGGCATATCGAGATGGTTGGTCGGTTCGTCAAGAAGCAGAATGTCAGGTTCGCTAATCAGAGCTTTGGCAAGGGTGGCCTTGCGACGTTCGCCGCCGGAGGCCGTTTGCGGATCGGCATCGGCAGCAATCTCCAACTGTTTGATCCACATTTGCACTTTATAGTCGTTGCTGCCGTCATTTTCGCTCAATCCAGACGCCACCACTGCTCTCAGGTCCGGATAGCCGCTGAGATCGGCGTCTTGCGGCATATAACCGATTTTGGTATTCGGCTGAATAAAAATCTCTCCGTCATCGGGCTCGATCAGTCCGGCAATAATTTTCAGCAGAGTTGATTTTCCCGAACCGTTCCGTCCGACCAGCGAAATTTTATCCCCCTGGTTTATGTACAATTCTACGTCTTCAAACAGCTGTTTGCTGCCGAAGCGGATTTTAATGCCTTTCAGCGTATAAACGGGCGGTTCAAATGCCGGCATGCTCGGGATCCTCTTTCTGTCATTTTCGGCGGCATTATAATCAGGATCAGTCAAAAAATAAACAAAAAACTGCAACCGTAAAAATTCTTTGATTTCAGAGGCCGACTATTGTATAATAACAATTGTAAATCGACTTTGAAGAAGGAGCCGTCCAGTGTCTTATAAAGATTTTGAGCGTTATGTGAAAAAAGGCGGAAGCAAAATGATGTTGATGCTTGCGCTGGAAGCTTCGGCTTTAAATGCGGCGGCGCAGGAACGGCAGGCATCGAATCCGGTTCAGGAACAAAAACCCAAAACCGAATATACGGAAAAAAAGGTTAACTTGTTCGGGGTAACCGAAATAGAGCAAGTTGTTCAGGACGGTCAGGTTTATAATAAAGTCGGCGAAGATTTTATTGATCAGTCTCAGCTGGACCCCAAAAAACTGCATAAGACCTGGAAGGCAGGTGAAAAAGACGCTTTTGCCAACGCCGAGCCCGATCGTACCGATACGTTGTCGGTGGCAACGGCAGACAAAGCTGGGGCCTACAGCACCGAAGACAAAAATATTGTCATGACTTATATCGAAATGGGCGATGAGCAGGAACTCCACAAATTAGAAACCCGGTTTGCCGATAAACATCCGGAAATGAGCCCTGAACAGCGGAAAAAAACATTTGTAACCACCTTGGAGATGTTTTCTGATCTTAACAACCCGCAATCTACGGTTTACAAATCGGTTAAGGCACACGAAGAACAGCATCGCAGTAACGACAAGCTTGGAATTTATGCGCCGGGACTCAGCCCGGAGCAATACGGCATTTTGTGCCAGTATGACGAGTGTGCCGCTACCGTGGCGGAACTCAACGGTTACCTTGCCGGCTATCGTAATGAACTGGCGAAAGGCACTTCGCGGGAAGAAGCCTTGAAAGTTTTTGACAAAGAACCTGATTTTGCTTTTTATAAGGAGGCGCTGGCCAAAGGGCTGGATCCGGACAGCAAGGAGGGAAAAAAGCTGATGATGGAAGGCAGCTTCGAAATGTGGAAGAACAAACGCCGCACCATGAAAGCCTATAAACTGCAGATTTCGCAGTTTGGGACCAACAGCATCGGTACCAGCGATTTGTCTGCTACTCTGATCGGTAATGAACAGGAACTGCAAAAACGGATCAATAAAATTTTTGATAACATTTGCGAAAACGACTACTGCAAAAAAGAAGGTATCAAATCTCCCGGCAACTTGAGCAAATACCTGCCAGAGCAAACGATGGAACTGTTGCCGGAAGTGCGTGCCGAAATCGAGTCCGGAGTTAAGGAAAAGACCGGTATCAGTGCCGATCAGCGCGAAGCGATTAAACAATCCGTTGACGGTAAAAGCGATAAGAGTAAAAACCGAAATCTTCTTAAAGTGCTGACCGGGCGCAAGTCGCCGCAACAAGTGGCTGCCAAAAAAGCGGCGCCGCAACCGGACCGCAGCAATACCGCCATGCAAAAAGCAATTGCCGATGAAATGGCAAAAGGGTACTGAAAATTTGTAAAAAAGTTTGAACCGGTCAAATTTTAATGTATTATAAAAAAGTTTTTATAAGAATATACGGAAGTTTATCATGTCGAAAATATTTATGCTTTTAATGTTTTGTCTGGCGTTGACATCACCGGTTTGCGCTGCTGACGATATGTCGTTGATCGATTTGTTTGGCGAAGAACCCAAAAAGGCCGACCCGGCACCGCAGTCGAAAGAAGTCCGCCGTGTTGAAACGCCGGCAACAAAAACAGCCGAAGCCGAAAAAGTGAAAGTTGACGATGAAGGGATGTTTTCTTTTCTCAATTTTTCTTTTTTGAAAAGTAAGGAAAAAGCCGCCGAATTTACCCGCCAGCCCGAAGAACTTCAGGAAAATTTTCTTGACCGGATGACACGTCTGGCCGAGGAAGGGGACGTTGATGCCTGTCTGACTCTCGGTTATATGTATCTGTACGGTGAGAACGGCGTGGCACGTGATCCCGAACGGGCTTTCAAATATTATTCGATGGCGGCCGCACAAGAAGACAAAATTGCGGTCAACAATCTTGGCAGTCTTTATTACAGCGGCATCGGCACCGAAAAAAGCGTTGTCAAAGCGGTGCAGATGTTTGATAAGGCGGCAAAGCTTGGCAATGGCGAAGCGGCAATCAATCTGGCCTTTATTTATCTGACCTCATCCAACATCAATTCTTCCAAAAACCGAATTGTCGAATTGTTGCAACAGGCTGCCGACGGCGGTAACATCACTGCTCAATATATGATCGGCTATTCCTATTATCGCGGCTTTGTGGTACCGAAAAATTTCAAAAAGGCATTTGAGCTGATGAAAATGGCGGCCGTTTCTTATGACGAAGCGCAGTATGAACTGGCGCAGCGGTATATCAATGCCGAAGGAACGCCCCGCAACTATGGCAATGCGGTCAAGTATCTGAGCGAAGCTGCCCATCAGGGAAACGTTAAAGCGATGATGGATCTAGGCAATATTCTGGCTGCCGGAACTTCTTATCAAAAAAACGAATATCAGGCGTATATCTGGTTTAACATAGCGTCGGTGTACGGAATCGAGGGCGCTGCCGAAAAACGCGACATTCTGGAAAAAATTCTCAAGATCGAAGAGGTCCTGCAGGCTCAGGCGGCGGCTGAAACCTTCAGGGAAAAACCCACCGAAATGACGCAGTATATCCGTCAAACCTTCGGTCGTGAGCTGGGTAGCTATATTGATGACAAAATGGGGTATCGAGCACCGAAAAAAGCACCTCCGGCGCCGCTTAAAAAAGAACCCGACCCCTCGCAACCGTTAAAGTTGTTGTAAAAATCAGCAAGCGCCGGATTATTTCGGCGCTTTCTTAAAAGGCTTTGTTGGACAAAATTTTGAGTTGCTTTTTCATGCAGTGCCGCTACAATAAAAACATTGTATAATCATTGTGTCCTATTATTCGAAAAAAACTCATAATTAAACCGGTCTGTTGCCTGTTTAATCTTTTCGGATAAGCGGCGCGGTTAAAACTAAAAAATTATGAGTACTTATTTGGAAAGTGAAAAAGTTGCAAACAGCGTAATGACCCGCGTTTACGGCTACATGTTTGCCGGTTTGCTGGTTTCGGCTCTGATGGCTGCCGTCTTTGCCTATGTTCCCGACTGTCGCGATTTTCTGTATCGTGTCGGCGAAACGGGAGCAATGCAATTAAGCGTGGCCGGCTGGATCATCTTACTGTCGCCGCTGGTGATCGTTCTGTTTTTTCAGGGACTGATCGCAGAACTGGAGTCGGGCGCCGCCTTTTTGGTGTTTCTGTTGTTTTGCGCTCTGATGGGGATGAGCCTGAGCTGCATCTTTCTGGTTTATACCGCGGCCAGCATTCTGATGTGTTTTGTCATCACGGCGGCGACGTTCGGCGCAATGGCAATTTACGGGTTGGTGACCAAGTCGGATTTGACTTCTTGGGGAAGTATTTTTATAATGGCGCTGTTCGGATTGATCATTGCCATGGTGATTAATATTTTTCTCGGATCGGAAACGATGGACTTTGTCATCTCACTGATTGCAGTGGTTGTTTTTTGCGGTTTGACGGCATATGATACGCAGAAGATCCGCGATGAATTGTATGACTGCTATGACAAACAGGAAGCCAACCGGATCGCCTTGCGGGGTGCTTTGTCGTTGTACCTCGACTTTGTTAATCTGTTGTTGCAGATTATCAAACTGTTGGGTAAGAAAAAGTAACTTTTTTACATTTTTTAAAAAAGCTGTCGCAATTTGCGGCAGCTTTTTTTGTAGGCAACCAGAAAAAGGCGGTTCCCGTAAAATCTGCCGCTAAATGAACCGTTTGGGCTGTATGTGCCTAAAACCAACGGAATCATGACAAAACGATCGGCTGTTTGTCGACAAACAAAAAGTGTAAAACCCGGGGCAACTTTACGTCATAAAGGCTGGAATTCGTCGAAACGGTTGATATATGGTAACTATCAATGATCATTAATTAATTATTTATGGAAAGTTTAACTAAAAAATTGGAGAGTCGCGTAATTTCCCGCCTTTTTGCATTTATGGGAGGCGGTGCGGCAATTTCGGCAGCAACGGTTTCTTTGCTAACCGCCGTGCCGGAATATCGTGAATTCCTGTATGTAAGGGATGCCGAAGGCCTGATGATGTTGAGTGTCGGCGCCTGGATCCTGCTATTGCTGCCGCTGATGATGTTTCTGTCGGTTCCCAAGGAACTGAAGACTTTGAGTTTTGCAGCGGTGCTTCTCATTTTCGGACTGTTTTGCAGTCTGGTCGGTGCTGCCCTGAGCGGTGTAGCGGTTGTTTACATCAGAGCCAATATGGCTTGTGCCCTCGGTGTGGCCGCCGGGATGTTTGCCATTATGGTTGTTACCGAAGCCGCCTGCCGCAAAGACATGATTTCGTGGTACTGCATTGTCGTAACGGCCTTATGGGGACTGTTGCTGAGCGGCACGGTTTATGGCCTGTTTGGCTTGTCGCTTATCGATTTGGCAGTTTGTGTGGCAACGGTGGTTATTTTTTGTGCCATACTTGCCTATTCGGGCAGTGAAATCCAGCGGATCGTTACCGCAGCCAAACCGGGCCGGCTGAGTCATACGGCGATTACGGCAGCGTTGGCAGTCTTTCTTAACCTGATCGGACTGGTGGTAAAAACCCTCCGGTTTTGGGAAAGCAAAGGCAATTGTAAATGAAAGAAGAGACGGCACCGGTCATTATGATTGTGTGTCGTCTTTTGCTATAAAAATTGTTGTTTTTTATCGGCACACGAACTTCGGGCGGCTCGTTAAAGTGTCCCTTTTGGAAAAAAATACGAAACTTTTTATAATACCTGACCGGGAAAGGCATTTTTGCGTTTTCCCGGTTTTTTCCCGCTGTTCAAGCTTGGTCGGTTGGCTTTTGGGTGTGTCGGGTTGGTTGAGGAGGGGCTTGTTCCTCGTCTTCTTTCAGAGGAGGTTCGGGATTATTGTTGTCTTTCGACAATGCAGATCGGGGGCTGTCACAGAGGAAAAAAACGGTGTTTTCTCCCTGAGTACCGACTGACTTATCGGGATCAACCAGAGTAAGACAGATTCTTTTATTATAAAAATTGAGCATTTTATTGTAAATGTCCCAATTTTGGGTTTGCCCGATTTCTATCTTGTCAATTTTTTGCCAGCTGTAACCGGTTTGATCGGCAACGGTTTCGAGTCCCAGCGACAAATTCTTACGGCATCGGTAAAATTCCCTGCCCAATTGTCTTTTTAGTAGTCTTCTTATTGGCATTCGCAAACTCCCATGGGTTTTGTCAGGTTAAAACAAAACTCGCCCTGGAAAGTTCAAGGCGAGGGAGTTAAGAACTGCTCATACAAAACAGCATACCTTATTCGTCGCACCCGAAAGTGCGCTTATTTCGATATCTCCCTCTCAAGGGATTTTGTGTATGAAGGAGTTCTTACACTCCGCCGGCTGTTTTTACCGGCCTTCTGATTTTATAAAATCCGGCAAAAGATTGCAAGCGTTTTGTCTGCCGATAAAAAAATATCTCCGTAAAACGGAGATCGTTATAAAAAAATGCCTTGAAAAAGTCAAGGCGAGGGAGTTAAGAACTGTTCATACAAGACAGCATACCTTATTCGTCACACCCGAAAGTGTGCTTATCTCGATATCTCCCTCTTCGGGATTTTTGTATGAAGGAGTTCTTACTCTCCGCCGGCAACCGTATGCCGGCAAAAGAAGACTATAGAAAAAGTCGGTCTTTGGCAAGTTAAAAATTTCAAATTGAAAATACAGGCAGAGGCCGGCTGCGGATGACACACAAAAAACGAACCCCGGCTTAGAAGACCGGGGTTGTTGTACTGTTCGCCGTTTCTTATTCATGCAGGTGCGGCATTTGCGCTTCCTTACTCAGGGCGTTCACAAAGTCATCCAGTTTCATGACTTCCTGTTTGTCCGATCCCAGACGACGAACGGTTACTGTGCCGTTTTCTTTTTCCTTGGCGCCCACAACGGCAATTACCGGAATTTTGGCAACCGAATGTTCGCGGATCTTGTAGTTGATCTTTTCGTTGCGCAGGTCGGTTTTGGCATACAGGCCGGCTTTGCGGAGTTTGGCCGCCACTTCTTCGGCATAGCCGTCAAAGTCGCTGACAATCGGGGCAACCACCACTTGTTCGGGTGACAGCCATAGCGGCAATTTGCCGGCATGGTTTTCGATCAAAATGCCGAGGAAGCGCTCAATCGAACCGAACAACGCGCGGTGCAACATTACCGGCTGGTGTTTTTCACCGTCTTCGCCGATGTACGAAATGTCAAAACGTTCCGGCAGATTCATATCTACCTGAATCGTTCCGCATTGCCATTCGCGGCCGATCGCATCTTTGAGGATGAACTCCAGCTTCGGACCATAAAAAGCACCTTCGCCGGCATTGATTTCAAATTTGTAACCATGGCTTTCCAAAGCGTTGGCTAATGCGTTTTCGCAAATATCCCAAATTTCGTCGGAACCGATACGGTAAATGCTGTCCGGTCTGGTTGAAAGATAAATTTTGACATCTTCAAAACCGAAATCTTTGTAAATGTCCAGAATCAGTTTCAAAGTGGTGATGCATTCTTCCTCCATTTGTTCCGGCGTGCAGAAGATGTGAGCATCGTCTTGAGTAAATTCGCGTACCCGCATCAGGCCCATCAGCGAACCCGAAGCTTCATAACGGTTGACCATCCCAAACTCTGCTACCCGCAGCGGCAGATCACGGTAGGACTTGATTCCCTGTTTGTAAACCAACAGTCCGCCCGGGCAGTTCATCGGTTTCACACAGAACATTTTTCCGTCTTCGGTTTTGCCGGAATAGTTATGGGCACCGTATTTGTCCCAGTGTCCGGAAGTTTCCCACAACACGCGGTCCATAATACGCGGGGTGGCAATTTCGACATAACCGTTGTGTTCCTGACGGTTGCGCATATATTCAATCAGTTTGCGGTAGATCTTAAAACCTTTGTCATGCCAAAAAACCGCACCCGGTGCATATTCCGGTTCAAAATGGAACAAGTCCATTTCTTTACCGAGTTTGCGGTGGTCGCGTTTTTCAGCTTCTTCTAACATCGTCAAATATTCCTGCAGGTCTTTTTTGCTGGCCCAGGCGGTTGCATAAATGCGTTGCAGCATTTCGCGGTTGGAGTCGCCCCGCCAATAAGCACCCGCTACTTTTGTCAGTTTGAAGGCATCGCCGATTTTACCGGTGGAAGGAACGTGCGGACCGCGGCACAAATCGGTAAATTCTCCCTGCGAATACAGCGAGATCGTTTGGTCTTCCGGCAAATCTTCGATCAGCTCAACCTTGTAGTGTTCGCCGATTGATTTAAAATAGGCAATTGCCTCATTGCGCGGCATCACTTTGCGGGTGACTTTTTCGTCCCGTTTGACAATCTCGTGCATTTTGGCTTCGATTTTGGTAAAGTCGTCGGTCGTAAATGGTTCTTTGCGCGCAAAATCATAATAGAAACCATTGTCAATTGCCGGTCCGATCGTTACCTGAACATCCGGCCACAACTCCTTAACGGCTTCGGCCATGACGTGTGAACACGAATGGCGAATGATCTCAAGGCCTTCTTTGTCTTTGGGAGTGATAACGGTTACGGTAGCGTCGGTGGTGATTGTTGTGCCCAAGTCCTGCAACTTGTCGTTAACCTTCACCGCTAAAGCATTTTTTGCTAAACCGGCACTGATTTTTTCGGCAATTTCCATTCCGGAAACGGCGCCGTCAAAATTCATTACACTGCCATCCGGCAATTTAATAGCAACCATTATTTTTTCCTCTTGTTAAATTTTGTAAGTTTAATCCATATTGATCAGTTCATTATAAACCGCTATTGTTTTATCACACATTATTTGCTTTGTAAAATTATCTTTTACATTTTTGACCGCGGCGGCGGAAATTTTCTTTTTTTCTTCCAACGGCAGGTTTAGTGCCCAGTCCAGAGCGTCGGCCAACGCTTGCGGGTCGTCACTTTTGTACAGGCGTCCGGTAACGCCGTCAACGGTGTTTTCCAACGAACCGCCGATGTCGGAGGCAATCACCACTTTGCCCATTGCCTGTCCTTCAATGGCGGCACGTCCGAAAGCTTCGGGCTCCACAGCGGTTGAAAGTACAATGTCGGAGACCATCAGCAGGGCCGGAATGTCAAAGCTTTGGCCGATAAATTTGACCTTCGATTCCAAACCGTGTTTTTTTACCAGTTCTTTTAATTCGGCAGTATATTTGACACGTCCTTGGTCAGAGCCGACAATCAGGCAGTAAAAACTGCGGTCTTTGAGTTTTGAAAGTGCTTCGATCAGCATATGCTGGCCTTTCCAGCGGGTAACCCGGCCGATCAGGGAAATAATCGGCAGGTCTTCGGGAATTTGATTCTCCTGAATGGCACGGATAATTCGTTCCTGAGAGACCGCGGCCGGCGAAAACTTTTCGGTATCGACACAACGATGAATCAGACGGATTTTGCCTTCCGCAACCTGATAGTTGGCCGTCATATGTTTTTTGATGTGGTTGGAAATGGCAATGACCAATTGTCCGTAAGTCATTACCCGGTTGTAAAATTTTTTGATTCCTTTCGGTCCCAAACCATAGGTGCCGTGAAAAGTGGTCAAAAATTTGACACCGGCACGTTTGGCGGCCCAATAAGCACTCCATGCCGGTGCGCGGGAACGGGCATGAACAATGTTGATACCGTTTTCCTTAATGATTTTTTCCAGTTTGAGCGAATTGAGATAAAGCTTAAACGGGTTTTTGGTTTTTAACGGCAATGTAAAATGTTCGACTTTGATTTTGCTCAGGTCGTAAACCATGCGGCCGCCGGCGGAAGCGACAAAGTTTTTAATTCCGTTTTCCTGTAAGGCGGTGGCAATTTCGACCGTTCCGGTTTCGACGCCGCCATGGTCAAGTTCGGGCAGCACCTGCAAAATAACCGGTTTTTGTTCTTTACCTTTCGACATTTTATTAATATAATCCTCAAAGTTTACAAGTTTTTATTTAGGTTGTTCAATCATGTCAAAGTACACGTTTAAATCCTCGTTTGCAACAGAATTTGAATATATTCCGCCGAAAATTAATTGCCCGACGGTTCTCTATCTGCACGGATTCTGTTCCGATTGTTGGGGAAAAAAGCCCGAGACTGTTAAAGCTTTTTGTGTGGAACGGGGCTGGGGGTTGTTTCGGTTTGACTATGCCGGCCACGGTTCCGATCGCGAAAACTTTGAAAAAGCCGATTTCGAAATTTGGAAAAATCAGATGCTCGAAGTCATTGACCAAACGATTAAAGGCGATATCGTCTGTGTCGGTTCTTCGATGGGCGGTTGGTTGTCATTGTTGGCGGCGATTGAACGACCGCAGCGTGTCAAAGGCGTGATCGGGCTGGCGGCAGCCCCGAATTTTGTCCGCCATTTTGCGTCGCTGGTTACCCCCGAACAGCAGCGGCAGTTGCAAGATGAGGGACGTTTCAGTTACGGAAACGCTGATTTTTCGTATGTGATTACGAAGCGTTTTATCGATACCGCGATGGAAAATTGTCTGCCCGAAGATCAAAGCTGGCCGGTATTGTGTCCGGTACATCTGATTCAGGGAATGCGGGATGCCTCGCTACCGTGGCAGTCGGCGCTTGATTTTGCCGCCTCAATTGCCTCGGAACAGGTTGAAGTGAAATTGCTCAAAGCTTCCAACCATCGTCTGAACGATGATGTTGCGGCGGCAGAACTATACAATTCGCTGGCAAATATTGTGAATATCTGAAAAAATTGTTTTCGTAATCAGCAGGTAATCGGGTATTTTAAATGACAGTAAAGATCAAAAAGCAGGTGAAATTTTGAAACATTCGGCAACATATTGTCCCGCTTGGCGGGACGGAATTATCGCCGCGGCGGTGAGTTTCGCTGTCGGGTTGTTGCTGGTCTGGATTCTGTTTGGCCTCAAAAGGACCGACGTGCCGGTCGCTGCAGTGCCGCTTTCGCATCAGCAAATTCGCCGTACGGAAGAGATGTTTTTGGCCAATCGGGCGATCAACCTGCTGGAGCCGTTGGTCGGAAAGGGAAAAGTACGGGTGGAGTTGCGCCTTGATTTGGATTTTGGCACCGTAACCACCGATGAAGAGATTTTTGATCCCGACGGCCAGGTGCTACGTTCGTATACCGCCGCGCAGAATTTTGCCAGCGAAGCGGAATACGAAATCAATAAATTCCGCCGTCGGATTGTTCAAAGCGGCGCCCGCCTGAAAAAAATGTCGGCACTGATTTTGGTAGACGACATCCGGGAAGGAAACGCCTACCGTCAGCGCAGCCGGGTAGAACTTTCACGCTTGGCGGAGTTGGTGGCACCGGTAATCGGTTTTGACCTCCGCCGTGGGGATGTTTTGCAGATTGAAAGCGTTCGTTTTGTCGGTAATGACAGCGCCCTTTCGCTGACCGAAGTTGCGGAAATTGTTTTGTTGGCACTGCTTTGCCTGGGGCTGGCGATACTGGTATTTCGTTCCCGCAACGGCACCCGGCATCCGGAGCTTCTCCGTCCGGCGGCTCAGATTACGCCGCAAAAGTCCTTTCCCGATGTTTGGAAAAAACTGCAAAATGCAGATGTGAAAGCCTTGACGGCCTATTTATCCGCCGAATGTGCCGCGGCTGCCGCTTATGTTATTTCTCGTCTCGATACGCCGAAGGCGGCGGCTGTGATGGCCGGATTGGATCCGGCTTTTGCCGCCGAAATTTCATCGTGTCTGCTTTCTTCTGCAATGGTGGCGCCGGAAATTGTCGCCGAAATTGAACAGACCCTGGAACGGGATTTTGCCGGCAGTCCGAGTCGGGGCGGCTTTTATCTCGGTGAAGTGCTTAAAAACATGACGCCCCGCAAACAAAAACAGCTGTTGGCGGCGCTGGAAAAAGAAAATGCGGCGGCAGCGGAAAAATTGCGTTCCTGCTTGTTTAACTTTGAAGATTTTCGCGCGGTTACGCCCAACGACATCCACCGCCTGTTCGACGAGGTGGAAGCCGAGACGCTGGCGTTGGCGCTGCGCGGCGCTTCGGAAGAACTGCGGCAATATTTGTTTGACAATATGTCTGCCGATGCCGCGGCGGTGATCGGCGAAAAAATGGCAGCACTGGGACCGGTGCGTTTGTGTGACGTGGAGATGGCTCAGGATGAAATTATAACGCTGGCGTATCGTCTGGCTGCCGAAAAGGCGCTGGTCCTTCGTAAACGCAGCGGGGAAACGGTATGATGACCGGTCGCCGTCCGTTTGAATTTGACAATTTTGTCGTGGCGGGGGGAAACGCTGCGGTGTTGGATCTTTCGGTTAACCGGCCATCGCGGTCTGAAAAAACGGAGGCGAGGCAGATTGCGGAAAATATTATAACCCGGCTCGACTTGCTGCTGGATGAGGAAAAGAACAATAACCTGAAGCTGATTCGCATGATTTTGCAGCAATTGTCGCCGTTATTGTTGGAAAAACAGAGTTTGGAAATCGTAAGCCGTTTTGTGGTTGAGCATTTTCCGGCGTTGGGAGATAAAAAAGTCTTGGATTTTTATTTTCATCCCGATACGGTGTATCAGGTGCGGCCGTTGGTGGAGCAGCTTGCTTCCGAAAACGGTTTTGCCGGTCAGATCTTTTTGCATCGTGATGCTTCTTTGCCGCGTTGCGATTGCCGGATCAGATGGCAGGGCGGCGGGGCGGTGTCGGACAGCCGGGAGAAAATCCGTCGTTTGACGGCGATGCTGACAGGAGAAGAAGATGAATGAATGCGAAAAACTGAGCCGGATCTCCGAAGTGCCGGTGGAAGTTTCGGCGGTGTTGGGCAATGCACGAATGACCGTTGGCAGTCTGCTGGCGTTGGAAACAGGAGCAGTGGTTGAACTTGACCGCGACATTGATGACGAAATTGATATCTGCGTCAACGGCAGCGTAGTGGCTAAAGGCGCGCTGATGATTGAGGACGGACGTCTGGGCATTGAGATAACGCAGATTTTGTCAAAAGAGGAAAACCGATGCGGATAAAGAAATTCGTTGACGAAGATATGATACGCCTGATGCGACGGGTCAAACAGGAACTGGGATCCGAAGCCGTTATCGTTTCGACTTCGCGTTTGGATGACGGCCGCAGTGAGTTGGTTGCCGCGGTAGAAGATGATGAAATTGATTTTTCCGATGCTGCCGGAATGCAGGTTTATCCGGCCGGCTATAATGACAACCGTATCCGTGAACGGCTTGACTATCATGAAGTGAGTGCTGCCGCACGTTCCGATTTGCTGGCCCGCTGCCGGCAATATGCGGCTTCGGCGGGTGAAAATGACGATATAAAAATCCTGACGGCGGTTTTTGACCGTTTGTTTGGTCATTATAATATTTTGGATACCCGTTGTCCGGTAAAGGTTTTTACCGGTATTCAGGGCAGCGGCAAAACCACGGCGCTGGTCAAAACGGCGGCATTGGCGAAATTCCGCGGCTTATCGGCGGTGCTGATCAGTACTGACAGCTTGCGTGCCGGCGCCAACAGTCAGCTGCAATCGTTTGCCGGTATTTTGGGAGCCGAATTCTGTTTCGTTCGCAAGACCGAACATCTGGTTGCGGCAATCAAAGCTGCACAGACCGAACATGATCTGGTTTTGATCGATACTCCCGGTTTCAATCCTTTTGTGCCGGCGGAGCGGGAACGGCTGCGGGAATTGCTTGATGTTGCCGACGGCGAAGCCGTTTTGGCGCTGGAAGCCGGTTATAATGCGCCCGACGCTCGTGAAGCAGCGGCGATTTATGCCCGTCTGGGTGCCAAGAATTTATTGCCGACCAAGCTCGATTTGTGCCGGCGGATCGGCGGTTTTTTGTCGGCGGCAACGGAAGAAAGTTTCAATCTGGGCTGGGCAAGCGTTTCCGGCAGCTTGTCTACCGGGCTTACGGCTGTCGATAACGCCGTGCTGGCGCGGCTGGTGCTGGCCTGAAAGGAAAACGCCGTGGATGACGAACAGACATTGATCACAGCGCCGAGAAGTTTAAACGCCCGCCCGTTTAACCGGATGATTGCAGTTGCTTCGGGAAAGGGCGGCGTCGGCAAAACCTGGTTTTCGATCACGCTAGCGCATGCCTTGAGCGGACTGAAGCAAAAAACGCTGCTGTTTGACGGCGATTTGGGAATGGCAAATGTCGATATTCAGCTCGGTTTGATGGTTCCTCACGATTTGGGCAGCGTGGTGACCGGGACCACAACCCTTAATCAGGTGGTGCATTATTGTGACAAATGCCGGTTTGACGTTATTGCCGGCCGCTCCGGTTCGGCGGGTTTGGCCGTCATGCCGGTCGGGCGGTTGCAAATTTTGGCCGAAGATCTGGCTTTGCTGGCGGGTTCATACGACAAAGTGATTTTGGATATGGGGGCCGGGGTCGAAAAATCGATTCGCATTTTGTCGGGGATGTCCGGACAGGTCGTGGTCGTCTGTACCGATGAGCCGACGGCTCTTACCGATGCTTACGCTTTTGTTAAACTGATGGTGATGCAGTATCCAAAATGCCGGATCGGGATTGTTGTCAATCAGGCCGATACAGTGCGTGAAGGTCGGCAGACTTATGATATTCTGCTCAAAGCATGCCAGACGTTTTTGAAAGTTTCTCCCACACTGTTGGGAATTGTCCGCCGCGATGCCCGGGTTCGCGATGCCATTCGCAATCAGATGCCGTTGCTGAGCCGTTACCCGACTTCTGAAGCGGCAGCCGATGTCGTTGAAATTGCCCGCCGAATTTTGCAGGAAGAAAAAAATGTATAACCGTGACCCTTTGCAGTATTACCATGTCCTGAACGTCTCTCCCGATGCGGATGAACGTACGCTGAAACTGAATTACCGTGATCAGGCCAAACAATGGCACCCCGATTATAACAAAAGCGATGAGGCGATGGAACATTTTCAGAAAATTTCGGTCGCTTACGATATTTTGCATGACGAGGAACGGCGGCTGACTTATGATCTGCTGGCTTGTGCCTATGCGGCCGACGATTTTCCACAAATGGATGCTCTGAGTATTTTGAAAGACCGCATGGGCGAAGAAAATCCGGATGTGCGGGTTTTTGACCTTATCTATGTCACCGGCAAGTTTTTGAAGTTTTCTCGGCGTGAAGAAAGACTGATATGCAGCGAGAAACAGGCTTTTAACGAGATTATTAAATGTTCGTTATCAAACTGGTTGTTCGGTTGGTGGGGGCTGAAGGCGTTTGCGGCCAACCTGCGGGCGTTGGGGCAAAATTTTCGCCGTACCGGGAACAATCGGTCGGATAATCTGTCGCTGTTGGTACATAATGCGCTGGCTTATCACCAGGAAGGCAAGGAAACACAAGCAGCACGTTCGGCGCTTCAGGCATTGGTTTATGCTTTGCCCGAACAACGACCGCTGCTACAGAAACTAATGGCGCGGCTGGGACGGTCTGTGCCGGCGCTGCCGCGGTGGCGGCCGTTGCGGCTAAAACTGGCACACCTGTTGGTACCGCTGGTGTTGCTGACCATAGTGCTGTCTCCGGTTTTGAATTCGACCTTAGGTGGTTTGGGCCGTTATATGAATAAACAAAATGAAATTACCTATTTTCAGAAAGTGCAGTTCAATGATGGCGGCGAAACCTTTGATGATGTTGTAGTGTCAAAAGTTTTTGATATTCCGGTGGATGTTTATGACCACAAAATGCTCTATCATCTGGCGGCGGACGGCAAAGTGATGTACGGACCGGGGACGCAATTTGATGTTTTGGCTTCGCTGAAGCAGGGACATACCGTGCGCCTGACCGGATTTACGCCGGATAAAAAATGGTACCGGATTATGCTTGATAACGGTGAGATGGGGTTTGTGCAGGCCCGTCAGCTCAAGAAAGGGATCGGAACGCCAATTCCGGAAAACAGTAAAATCTCGGCAAAATCCAACGAACTGCCTTAGATAAAATTGACATTTTAGCAACAGAAAAATTAGAGATGCCTGTTTTGCAGAACAGGAAATTGATGCCATGCTAAAAAAGGATCGTTTTTTTGATATGCCTGAATACTACAGTAACAAATCCTTTGTTGCAATATGTTTATAAAGCTATCAACAAGTTATCATAAGATATCAAAAGAGAATAAAGTGCAGCAAAAAAACGATCCTTTTTTTGATACAGATAAATGATAGTGCATAATTTCTTTCAAAATAAATAAAATTGTTGATTTCAAAAGACTTCAATTGATTTTAAACTCAAATTAATGTATTATTAACGCCGTATCAAAAAAAACGATCATTTATGTTAACGACAAAAGAGGACTATGAATAATGAATAAAACCAGCTTGCTAGGCTTATTATTAACAGGAACTTTTTTGAGCTTTCCTGCGGTGGCGCAAAAGGTCAATTCTATTGATGAACTTGAACAATATGCCGAGGATTCTACAACTGCTTCTGTAGATGTTGCTACAGATATAATGTGGAATAAGATTGTAAAAATAAATAAAGATTTTGAAATATTTAGTAACGATCATGCTGTTTTTGAAGCAGAAAAAAGACATGGACAAACTGCAGTAAAAGTCTTTGATCATAAATTAACTCTTAAAAATTTAACATTTAAAAGTTTTACCAATACTGCTCTTTATAGTTCTCCAAAATCCACTTTAGAAATAGAAAATGTAACATTTGCAGATAATAAAGTGATGGGGGCGTCTGGCGCAATTCAGGCATTTGGGGATGTTGTCATAAAAAATTCCCGTTTTGAAAATAATTCAGGGATGTTTTCGCATGGTGGTGCGGTAGGTTTTATTAAAGACCGATCATCAGCAGGAATAAAACAAACGATAGAGAATTCCGTTTTCGAAAATAATAAAAATGATATGGGGGGAGCTATCGGAACCAATGTTGGAACTATGGAAATAAAAGGCAGCACTTTTTCACAAAACAGCGGTGTGTTTGGAGGAGCGATATATATATCTTCAGAAGCTGCAGTAAAAGAATTTAGCAATAGTTCTTTTATCGGTAATCATGCTGATTATTACGGCGGAGCCATTTGTAGCGAAACAGATTTAAGGATTTCTGCTGATAAGGGAGAGAGTCTGTTTTCGGGCAACTATGTCGGAACCGAAGATAATCAAACCAGCAATGCTATTTATATAGAAGATGCTGATTTAAGCTTGTCTGCAACCAACAAAGGTATTGTTACTTTTGAGGATGGGATAACAGGCTCTAATTATAATATCCATATTATGGGAGATGGTCAAGGTGTCGTTAGATTTAACAATTTGGTAGATGACGTAACGAATCTTAATATCTCGGATTCTTCCGTTGTTAACCTTGGTATAAATGCCGACATCCAAACACAAAATATGTTGGTGGCTTCTAATTCTCAAAAGTCTCCGATTCTGAAGGTTGATGTCAAAGTTGACCAAGTCGCGAATACTGTTCATACCGGTGCAATTCATGTTGGAGGAGATGTAGTTGGTAACTATAGCGTTATAGTTAACGCGCTTACTCCAGATGTTTTGAGTAATAAGGATGATGCTATCGTGCCGTTCTTATTTGCTCCGGATGATGAGGTTGGCACTCTTTCTTCGTTCAGTGTTGCTCGTGTAATAGGTTCTCCATATTTATGGGAGGGGGCAGTCAATGCCAAAGGCGAAAACAAAGGTTCAACCTGGTATCTGAATTTGACTGACACTCTTAATCCGGATTATGGTTCCGGTGAAGACAAGCCCGGTGAAGACAAGCCCGGTGAAAACAAGCCCGGTGAAGATAAACCTGACGAAGACAAGCCCTCTAAACCTGTCGCCCGTCCGGTTGCTCCTGAAGTTGTTGTTGGCGTTGGTTTGCATGAGGCCGCAATTGAACAGACCCGAAGCGTTGTCCGCAATGTAAACAATAAGGTTTCTTCAGGCCGCGAATATTGCCCCGGCTGCGGTATGTATTCCGCCGAATGGGACGGCAAACAGCTTCGCAATATCTGGGTGTTGGCTCAGGGAGAAAACGCGACAATAGATAAGCCGGTTAAAATGGATGCCGATATCTGGGGTGTTGAGGCCGGATTTGATGTTCAAAACGATGACCATAATACATTGGGGGTTTTTGCTTCTTACCGTAAGGGGGAATATGATCTGAACGGCAAAATTAAGAACCTGCGCTCGACCGGCGGTTCTGAGCTTGATATCGATAGCTATTTAGCCGGTTTGTACTATCGCTATGACAAAAATATGAACTGGTTGTTTGCCACTGTTTATGGCGGTATCCAGCAAGCAAATGCCAAGACTGACGACGGTATTGCAAAATTGGATACAGACGGCGTTGAATTTGGCGCGGGTGTGGAACTTGGACACACATTTGCCTTGTCCCAAGACCTGACCTTATCTCCGAGTGTTGGTTTGTACTATACGCAAATTAACTTTGACGATGCGAAAGACAATGTTGGCAAAAAGTATAGCTGGGAAGACATCAAACATATTGAAGCTGAGTTCGGCGTAAAATTGGAAAAGCAATTTGAGATGGCTAAAGTTTATGTAAAACCAAGCGTTATCGAAACTTTTACCAGCGATGATACGGTCCGTATCACGGGTCTGAACAAGCTTGGTACCTATGATGACAGCACATTAGGCCGGATTGAAATCGGCGGCCGTTACGGTTTTAACGAGCGCCTCTCAGCTTACTGCTGGGCAAACTATACCTTCGGCAGTGACTATGATGCCACCGCCGTCGGTTTGGGGTTGAATTACGCCTTCTAACATAAAAAGGGCACAAAAGAAAAACCTCCCCGAAAATCGGGGAGGTTTTTTGTGTTCTGACAACAATGCGCTGGATTAGTGTCAGGGCAAAGGATCAAATTCCCATGGAAAGACCAGCCATTTTTCGGCTTTCTTCAAAGCAGCGGGAAAGTCGAGTACGGCAGTCGGATTTTTACAGAACAGAACCACTGCTTTGGCCAAAGGATATTTTTCCTTCAAATAGCGGTAGGTGTTGCCGGAATCGTACAGGTCGTCTACAAACAGAGTTTGTTCATCAATGCAAATTTTCGGCGGTACCAGACATTTTAATTCGGAACGTTTCTCTCCTTCATAACTTGCCAGAGAAATGCTGCTGATCTCACGAATATTCAAAAACTGTGCAAGAATACAAGCCGGTACCAAACCGCCGCGGGCAACGGCAATGATACGTTTGAAACCTTTGCTGGCCAGAAGATAAGCCAGTTTTTTGCATTCGGCATTAATTTCATCGTAACTGATATATTCTTTTTCCGCCATTAATCTTCTCCGTTGAGCCTGAATTGTTCAATGCTTTGGGCCAACCCGGTCCGATCGTTGGTTTCGACAACAATCCCCCAAACCGAACCGCCGCTGCGGCAAACTTCCAGCCGGTTGCCGTTATAACGCTGACACAGGCGGTCGATCGGTGCCTGTTTGTCAAACCCGAGAACGGAATCATAATTGCCGCACATACCGACGTCGGTGATATAAGCAGTGCCGCCGTTGAGGAGATGGGCATCGGCGGTCGGAATATGCGTATGAGTGCCGGCCACAATTGAAACGCGCCCGTCCAGATAATGGCCGAGAGAAAGTTTTTCCGAGGTCGATTCTGCATGAATGTCAACAAATATGGCTGCCACATTGCGACCCAAAGTGTAGTTCCGCAGCAATTTGTCGAGGGCAAAAGCCGGGTTGTCGATATTGTCCATAAATACCCGGCCCAAAACCTGAGTAATCAGTATTTTTTTGCCGTTCAAAAGCTCAAATTCTGCAAAACCACGGCCGGGGGCGTTGTCGGGATAGTTGAGCGGCCGGATGATCCTTTTGCTTTCATCCAAAAAAGGGATAATGTCGCGTTGCTGCCAAACATGATTGCCGGTGGTCAAAAGATCGGCGCCGCGTTCCAAAAACTCGCGGGCGATTCCCGGCGTGACGCCAAACCCGTGAGCCGCATTTTCGACATTGACAATAATCACGTCGGCTTTATATTTTTCCCGCATCAAGGACAGGTTATGTAAAACGGCGTCTCTGCCGGCGCGTCCGACCACGTCTCCGCAATAAACAATTTTCAATGTTCACTCCGTCAATTAAAAAAACTCCGGCTGCCGGAGTTGAAAATTAAAAAAAGAGAGAACCGTCCGGCCGTATAGTTACATTCTGTCTCGAACCGCATCTCAATAAGTGGGCATCATATGACAGGACCACAATCCTGACAGGGACAATTCCCGGGTTAAATACGTTGGCTCGGAAGATCTGCGGAAGTACGAACCGGACAGTCACCTCTCCATAGCTTTATATTATAATGTTTCAATCCGTTTTGCAACAGCTTTTATTGTTTCTCCCACAACCCGAAGCCGTTCGGCAATGAGACGGTCGGCCTCTGCAATCATTTGCTCGGTTTCTGTGGCGGAAATCTGCGGTTCTGCCGGTGCCGGCGTGTTTTTGCGTGCCTCCAGCAGATCGTCGGCGACCAAAATGCCGATCATGGCCAACAGCATGTTTTCGTTTATTTGTCCGCTGATATGCTTAAGCAGCTGGGCTTTCTGTTCCAAAACAGCCGCCAGTTGCAGGATGCGTGCTTCCTGTCCGCTTTCGCAGGCGATCGGATATTCGCGCGAATTGATGGTAATGGTAACCTGTGCCATTTTAATCTGCCGTCTTGTCAAGTTTGTTAATCAAAACGTCTACCCGTTCGACCGTGCGGCGCGCGGTTTCTTTCAAACGGGAAATGTTTTCCTGTTTGGTTTCGAGTGCCGACTGCAGCAAACCGAGCGTTTCTTCAATCTCGGAAAGAACCTGCATGGTGGCCCGAAAATGTGAAATTTGTACATCCATACTAAAATTTCTCTTTCTTTTCTGTGCGGTTGGCTTATAATCTCCCCATAATATCGGTCATTAACTATTTTTTCAAGCAGCAAAAACAAATATGCCAAAATTTATTATCAAAATCAGTCGGCCGGGCGCCGAAGCTCTTCTCGAAGATCCGAATCTTGAATGTTTCGTTTTCTCTTCCGCGTTGCCGGAAGATTATCTGCACATACAGACGGTGCGTGCGGCCCAAGCCGGCAAGATCGCTTTGCTGGAAGGCGAAAACGCCGCAACGCTGTGCCAGCGTCTTAATGCCGACGGAATAATTGCCGATTTGTCGGCTTCCGCAGCCGTAAAAAAGGATATGGCGGCCTTGCGGCGGCAAATCGGTTCGCGTTTTCTGGGAGTAATATGCCGCAATCGCCGCCACGAAGCGATGATTGTCAGTGAAAACGAGCCCGATTTTATTATATTTAAGATTTGGCGCGACGGTGCGGAAAAGACCCGTGAGCTGGCCGAATGGTATCATGAGTTCTTTCTGCTTCAGATGGCAGTCGAACCGGAAGACGAAGATGCCGACGCTTTGGCCTATCCTTGTGATATGGCGATTTTAAGTCCCGAAGCATATAAGATTTTAGTTGCTAAAAAATAAAGATTAGAGTAATTATCGATAAAAATCAAAAATCAAAATTTAAGGAGTGAATAAGAATGAAGCAACAAGCAGTATCGATCAGAATTGGCTGGGTTATCGAATATAAAGGTAAACCGTGGACGATTGTCAAGGCAACGCACATCAAACCGGGCAAAGGCGGTGCGTTTATGCAGGTCGAAATGAAGTCGGTCGAGGAAGGAACCAAGACCAACGAGCGTTTCCGTTCCGAAGATACGGTTGAAAAACTGATGGTTGAAGAAAAGGACTGCCAGTTCCTTTATGAAGATGCGCTTGGGCTCACTTTTATGGATTCGGAAACTTTTGAACAATTTGTTATGCCCGCTGATATCCTCGGCGATGCACGTCCGTTTATGGTTGAAGGCATGACGGTTTATATCAACTTTATCGACGGTCGTCCGGTTGCGGTCGAATTGCCGCAGCAGGTTGTTTGCACCATTGCCGAAACCGAACCGGTGGTCAAGGGACAAACGGCGGCTTCTTCTTATAAGCCGGCAATTTTGGATAACGGCGTCAGAATCATGGTACCGCCGTTTATCAATCAGGGCGAAAAAGTTGTAGTCGGTACTGCCGAAGCCAACTATATTGAAAGAGCCAAATAATGTCATATCTTTCTCCTACACTGACTTTGCTGGTTAATGCGGTTAAGAAGGCTACCTCGTCGCTGGACCGCGATTTCAGCGAAATTGAAAAACTTCAGTCTTCGGTCCGCAATTACCAGACCTTTGTCACCCGTTCGTTTGAAAAAGTTTCTCAAACTCTGCGCAACGAACTGATGCGGATTCGTCCCGATGCGGCGTTTGTCGAAAACAACCAGCCGTTGGGGCGGGGGGCCTGTTTTATGGTCAATCCGATTGACGGCATCGGCAATTTTATTCGCGGCATGCCGTTGTTTGCAACCACGGTTGCTTACTGTGAGAATGGCGAGGTCAAAGCATCGGTTGTTTACAACCGTGCCAGCGATGAATTGTATTTTGCCGAAAAAGGCAACGGCGCTTATAAGGAAGGTTTTCGCAATCATGAGCGTCTGCGCGTTTCGGCCACCAAAGAACCGGCTCAGGCGCTGGTCAGTGCTCAGATCGGTTTCCAGCACGGCAGTGCTGAATATACCGCCGCTTATCGCGATTTGTTTGCCGAAACCGATAATGTTCGCGTTTTGGGTTCGGTATCGCTCGAGATGGCAAATGTTGCCGCCGGTAAATTCGACGCCTGTCTCAGTCTCGGCAATCATCTGAATGCCGTCGCGGCCGGTTTGTTGCTGGTGCGCGAAGCCGGCGGATACGTTTATAACCTGAAACGTGCCGAATTTGCACCCGAAAAAATCGAGCAGGTCATTGTTTCCGATCAAATTGCAGCGACCAACGCTTCGTTGGAAGCTTTGGTTGTCCGCTTGGCCGGATAATAAAAAACGTCGGGGAGGCACGATGCGCAAATTAAGACTGTTGTTGTCGGTTTCCGGTTGCTTTTTGATGTCCGCGGCTGTCGCACAGGAAGTATATGTCGATCTTTCGGTGTTGGATCAAATTGACAGCGGCTCTTCCGAATTCCGTCAATTGCCGTTTGACGCTTTTTCTTTGCAGTCGTTGCCGCATCCGGACGTTGTTCGTCCTCACCATAAACCCAAGCAGAAAGCGGCGCCGAGAACGGTGCCGCTGCAGCCGTCAAAACCGAAGTTTCCGCAAGCGCCGACAACGCCGCCGCCATCCAAACCGGCTGCTGTTGTCAAAGAAACAGCCGCTGATTCGTTGCTGACGCGTTTGTCCGAACCGGCGGTTGGAAAAACAATTCCGGCTGTCTTGCCGGTTGCTGCTCCGGTAACAGAACCGGTTTTAAAAGACGTTGCGGAAACGGCGGTTATGAAAGAAAAACCGGATGTTGCCGGGGAAGAGAACAGGCGGCCTGCCGTTGCGGATTTGCTTCCGCTGCGCCAAGAGAAGGCGCCCGAGCTGCTTGAGCCTTTAATCCCGGTCGGTGAGCCCGTAATTGCGGCCGATACAATCGTATTTATGCCCGGCCGTTCGGATTTGTCTTCAGAGAATTTGGAAAAACTGGCTGAGTTGGCCGATGGTTTTCGACAACCCGGCAGCAATAAAATTATCATTTCCGCTTTCAATTATGATGACGGTGAAAACAGCTTTAAGAGCAAACGGCTGAATTTAAACCGGGCGGTTGCCGTTCGTTCCTATCTGATGACACGCGGTTATACCAACTTCAGTATCCGAATTATAAATACGGACAATCATTTGAGAAAAAATACCGCTGAAGTGACGGAAGAAGCCGACTGATTTGAAATCGGGAAAAAAATTAAAATTAATGCTTGCTTTATTCCAAACTCTAATGTATAAAAGCGGCAACTAGCAATTCGTTATGGAGAAAATAAGATGAAAAAAGGTATTCATCCGGATTATCATGAGATTACTTATGTAATGAGTGACGGCAGCGTCGCCACCACCAGATCGACCTGGGGAAAAGCCGGAGACAAAATGACTTTGGAAATTGATCCGAAATCGCACCCGGCCTGGACCGGCGTTTATCGTCTGGTTGATACCGGCGGTCAGTTGTCCAAGTTTAAGAATAAATTTGGTGCTTTCGGTCTCAAAACTTCCGACAGCGAATAGTATTTTTTAATACTATCTTAAATTTTTTCAATTAACCTGCATTCTATCAACGAATGTGGGTTTTTTGCTCACAAAATCTGTGCGCTGAAAACAAAAAGAAAGGACAAAATAATGACAGCTCCGTTAATGCCTAAGGCAACCGCCGTCTGGCTGGTTGAAAATACAACTTTAACATTTAAACAAATCGGCGATTTTTGCGAACTGCATGAATTGGAAGTACAGGCGATTGCCGACGGTGACGTTGCGTTTAATATTGTCGGTCTCAATCCGGTAACTGCCGGTCAGTTGACCGAAGAGGAAATTGCCCGTTGCGAAAAAAACGCGGCAGCTTCGTTAACGGCGGTTGAACCGGAACGAAACGTCAAAGTCCAAAACAGCAAAAACAAAAAAGTGCTGTCGCCGTCTCAACGCAGCGACAAACCGGCTGCCATTTTGTGGATTCTCCGCAATTGTCCCGAAATTATCGATTCTCAGATTTGTAAACTGATCGGAACCACCAAGCCGACCATTGCCGCCCTGCGTGACGGAACGCATCGTGATATGGCTAATCTGCGTCCCAAAAATCCGGTAGCGATCGGTTTGTGTAAAGAAAAAGATCTTGACGATGCAATTGCGGTTTCGAAAAAGTGGAATGAACAGAAAAGTCAACCGAAGAAAAAGACAGTCAAAAAGAAAAAGGCAACCGGTAAAAAAGTGATGAAATCGGCAGAAAAAGCTGCCGCCAAAAAGAAAGCAGCTTTGAAAAAAGCGGCGGAAAAGGAAAAAGCCGCTGCCAAAAAAGCCGCGGAAAAGAAAAAGGCGGCCGAAAAAAAAGCTGCTGCCAAAAAGAAAGCGACTGAGAAAAAGGTGGCCGAAAAGAAAAAAGCGGCAGCCAAGGCCAAAAAAGCAACCAGAGCCAAAAAGGCCAAACCGGCAGTGGTTGAAGCATAATAAAAAACCCCGGATCTTCCGGGGTTTTTTATTCTTTGTATCTTGGCCGCCCTGTCATTGGCAGTGATCGTTTTAAGGCAAAAAAATCTTGAAATCGTCCGGGGATGCTTATATACTCAGCAATTGTTCAAAATTAGCGGGGAAAACTCAAATGTCAAAAATAAAAGTCAGATTTGCACCGTCGCCGACCGGATATATGCATATCGGCAATACCAGAACAGCTTTATTTAACTGGTTGCTGGCTCAAAAATTGGGTGGCGAATTTATGTTGCGGATTGACGATACCGATAAGGAACGTTCCAAGCCCGAATATGAAACAGCTATCCGCGATGCCCTAAAATGGCTTGGCTTGAACTGGAAAGAGGAAGCACGTCAATCGGCACGTTTTGAACGTTATCGGGAAGTGACGGCCAAATTGATTAAAGACGGGTTGATTTACCCCTGCTTTGAAACGCCCGAAGAGTTGGAACTGATGCGCAAAAGCTTGTTGACCAAAGGATTGCCGCCAATTTATGACCGTCGGGCCTTGTCGTTGAGCGAGGCTCAAATTGCAGCCTATCGGGCCGAAGGACGCAAGCCGCATTATCGTTTCAAGCTGACGGCCGGCGATATTGTTTGGGAAGATATGGTGCGAGGGCGTTGTCACTACCGGGCGGAAAATTTGAGTGACCCGGTTGTTATCCGTGAAGACGGCAGTTATTTATATCACCTGCCGTCGGTGATTGATGATATTGATTTTTCAATCACCCACATTGTTCGTGGTGAAGATCATGTAACCAACACGGCTTCCCAAATCAGAATGTTTGAAGCGGTCGGCGGTGCGGTGCCGGTTTTTGCCCATCTGCCGCTTTTGACCGGAAAAGAAGGAAAACTTTCCAAACGTCTGGGATCAATCGGCGTTGCCGACTTGCGTGCGGAAGGTATAGAAGCGATGGCTATTTGTTCGTACTTGGCCAAATTAGGAACTTCGGAGGCAATCGAGCCCTATGCCGATCTTCGGGTTTTGGCCGAAAGTCTGGATTTTGATAAACTGGGGCGTGCTCAGCCGAAGTTTTGCGAGCAGGATCTGCAGCATTTTAATATCCGGCTGGTACGTAGTTTGGATTACCAGGCAGTACGGGACCGAGTGGAGGTCGACGAAGCTTTTTGGAATGCGGTGCGCGGAAATCTGACAGTGTTGAAAGATATTGAAGTTTGGCAGGCCATCTGTCAAAAACCGGTTATGCCGGTTATTGAGGACAAGTCCCTGTCCGACGCGGCGGCGGCATTATTGCCCCCGGAACCGTGGGATGAAGAGACGTTTAAAAACTGGATTGAACAGATAAAACAGCAGACCGGGCGCAAGGGAAAAGATTTGTTTCATCCTTTGCGCAAAGCCATCACTGCGATGGAAAACGGTCCGGAATTGAAATTTTTACTGCCGTTGATCGGTCGCGAAAGAGTTTATCGCCGCCTGAGCGGACAAAATGCATAGGAGAGGACAGATGCAGGAAATGTATTTACATAACACTCTAACCCGGCGCAAAGAAAAGTTTGTGCCTTTGGATTCCCAAAAGGTGCGTATGTACGTTTGCGGGCCGACGGTCTATGATCGCGCCCATCTCGGCAATGCCAAATCCGCCGTCGTTTTTGACATTTTGAACCGGGTTTTGCGCCAGGTTTACGGCAAGCAAAATGTTGTTTACGTTTCCAACATCACCGATATTGACGACAAGATTCTCAACAAGCATCAGGAAACCGGCAAACCGATCAGCGAAATTACCCGCGAAACCTATCAGTGGTATCTGGATGACATGCATGCGTTGAACGTAGCGGATCCCGATTATCGGCCGCGGGCAACCGAGTTTGTCGGCGAGATGATTGAGCTGGTGAAACTGTTGCTGAAAAACGGTCATGCCTACGAGGCCGAGGGGCATGTTCTGTTTGCTGTCGATTCGATGAAAAATTATGGTTATTTGTCGGGCCGAAGCATGAAAGAAATGCTGGCTGGCGCCCGGATTGATGTTGCCGATTATAAGAAAAATCCGGCCGATTTTATTTTGTGGAAGCCCTCAGAGGCAGGACAGCCGGGCTGGGACAGCCCTTGGGGTTTCGGACGTCCGGGCTGGCATTTGGAATGCTCGGCCATGAGTTCAAAATATCTCGGCAACTCGTTTGACATCCATGGCGGCGGCTCCGATCTGATATTTCCTCATCATGAGAACGAATGCGCTCAGTCAATGTGCGCCCATCCCGATGATTGTTTTGCCCGTTACTGGGTACATGCCGGAATGCTGATGGTTGACGGTGTCAAGATGTCAAAGTCTTTGGGCAACTTCTATACCGTCAACCAACTGATCGGAGAATATCCGGCGGAAGCGCTGCGGCTGCTGTTTATCAGTACCCACTATCATCAGCCGTTTAATTTTACTTTTGACGGTCTGAAACAGGCGAAAACGGTTTTGGATAAGTTTTATAACGCGTTGTTGCGAGTTGCCGGCATTGTTGCCGAAAATGTTACGCCTGACGAACGGGTTGTTGCGGCGCTTTGCGATGATATCAATACGCCGCTGGCAATTTCTTATCTTCACGATATCGTAAACAGTCTTAACAAAGCCGAGACGGATGCCGAAAAGCAGAAATACAAATCCCTGTTGTTGGCTTCGGCCGAAATTCTGGGGCTGCTTTATCAGGATCCCGAAAGCTGGTTTAAGGGCGGCGCGGCGGATTTGATCGGCGAAGATCAGATAAACAAGCTGATTGAAGAACGTGCGTTGGCTAAAAAATCAAAAGATTATGCCAAAGCCGACGAAATCCGCAACCGGTTGAAAAATGCCGGAATTGTTCTGGAAGACACGCCCGCCGGAACCACATGGAAAAAAGCCGACTAGTTGATCAGGCGTTGAACCTGGGCTTTTTCGTTATTATGTTTTATTTGTGAAAAAACGGTATCGGCAAAAGATTTTTTTGCCATATAGGTAATAAACAGAGGCTCTTCAAGTTGCAGTTTTCCGAGTGTTTCTTCCAGAGCCTCAAAGCTTTTGTATATTTTACCGATTAACATGATATCACGCTCGTCGTCCGTATTCTGTATTAACTTTTTTCTGATATCCTGTCCCATTTTTTGTCCTCCTTCACTTATGGAATTGTTTTTAGGTTACAAAACGATTTTATCATAGCCGTCAAATTGCGGTAGTAGGTAAAATTCGGATCGAGTTAACCAAAAATAAGTACACGGATAAGGAGGAATAATTTGCCGCTAATCATTTGTTTTAGTAGGATTCATTTCCAACTCGGTTCAAGGTGCAAATCAGTTTTTGAAAAAAGGCGTATCTTTGCGGATCTGAACCTGAAGTTTTTTTTCTGCATAATTATAAGTAATATAGTGTTGCTCCGACCAGTGCTCAACCATAATATCCACGACTCGGTAATGATGCCTGCGGTCGTAATCCGGCGCAAGGTCGGCAAGGTTATGAATCAAAATTTTTAAATCACTCATAGGGGCCACCTCCTTATTTAGAAATAATATGTACTGTCAATCGGCTAAAACAACCCCACGAACTCATTGTTTTTACTAGACATTGGTTTTATCGTTAATTCAATGTTGAACTATCGGCGAATCTCTTCTAACTTATGGTATGATTTTCGAAAAAGAAAACGGAGTAAAAACAATGGAAGTTAAAACCAACGCAATGAGACTGCTGGACAAGCATAAGGCGTTTTATCGTTCATACCGTTATGACGGCACAATTGCCCTGAGCGGAATTGAAGTAGCGACCGTTCTCGGACAAAATCCGAAGCAAGTGTTCAAAACTTTGGTAACCGTTGGCAAATCACGTCAGAATTATGTGTTTATGATTCCGGTTGCCGAAGAGTTGGATTTAAAAAAAGCTGCCGTGGCAGCCGGGGAAAAAGCGGTGGAAATGGTCAAGTCCAAAGAACTGCTGGGATTAACCGGATATATCCACGGCGGCTGTTCACCGATCGGGATGAAAAAAACTTTCCCGACTTTTATCGACGAAACCGCCGTCGGATTTGCAACCGTTATTTTCAGTGCCGGCAAAATCGGCTTTCAGGTCGAGACTTCGATAACCGAGTTGCAAAAAATCGTTCCTTTGAAAACGGCAGCGCTGACAGTCTGAGGCCTTGCCCTGGCGACTGGGACGTTTAGCGAACAAAATATATTTGACAGATTGACAAAAAACCGATTGGTGCTATAAATAACCGCTGATATACAATTTTTAATATAACAATTTATGCAAGAAAACAAAATTATCGAACAAGCCGCGATAAGCGAGCAGGAAGCACAGCAGGTGTTGGACCAGATCAAAGACATTATTGCCGAAACGGTCCATTGCGAAGAAAAGAAACTTATTCTCAGTGCCCGCTGGAAAAATGACCTCGATGCCGATTCGTTGGACATGGCTTTTGTCCTGATCGCCGTTGACAAAAAACTGGATATGTATGTTAACGATCAGGATGGGTGGAACGCCGATTCTTCGCTGCGCGATACTTGCTGCGGAATCGCCCGCACTCTTAAGCAAATGGGACGTTTATAACGCCGCTTTTTTTCAAGCCCCCGATACCGTCACAAGACGGAATCGGGGTTGTTTTTTGTTATTGGGGCTGTTTGCGGCTGATGGCAATTTTTCGTTTCTTGTTTTGTTCGTCGGGAGACTTGGGAAAAACAATACGCAAAATGCCGTTTTCAAAATCTGCCTGAGCTTCGTCAAGCTTCAGATCCCACGGCAGCGGAATACAACGGCAAAAAGACCCGTAAGAAAATTCAGAAAAATAGCTGTCATGGTTTTCTTCCTGTTGTTCCTGTTTTCTTTCGCCCGAAATGGCGAGGTAACCGTCCGAAGACATTTCCAAATCAATATCGTCTTCCTGGACACCCGGCATTTCAGCGCGAACCACCACTTCATTTTGGTTTTCGGTTATTTCAACTTTGGGCTGGTTGGGTGAAACCGCATTTTTTTCTGCCGAAAAATCAAGCCAGCGGCTAAAGAAGTTGGTAACCAGAGCATTCAGTTCTTTGGGCAGTCCGACTCGACTACGGCCGTGTTCCTGCTCATTTGACAATGGATCAGACATGATAAATCTCCTATGATTCGGTTAAATAAAGCCATATCTTATCAGGTAAGCCGCGTTGTCGCGGTTATCAAGGGGACCTCGTCAAAATATCAGGCCTTTAATGCCCGCAAAGCATTGAGAACGGCAAGCATGGTGACGCCGACGTCGGCAAAAACGGCTCCCCACATGGTCATCAGTCCTGCTGCGCCCAACAACAGGAAAGCGCCTTTGACAGCCAGTGCCAAAATAATGTTTTGACGGACAATGCTCATGGTTTTGCGGGATGCTTTTATCGCTTCGGCAATTCTTTCGGGGTTGTCGTCCATAATGACGGCGTCGGCAGCTTCGACGGCGGCGTCGGAACCCAGTGCTCCCATGGCAATTCCGACGTCGGCGCGGGTAAGAACCGGCGCATCGTTAATGCCGTCGCCGACAAAAATGACGCTTTTAAAACCGCTTTTGCCGATCAGTCTTTCCAGTTCTGCCACTTTTTGTTCCGGCAACAAACCGGCGCGGAAAGTATCAATGCCAAGCTGATGAGTGACATTTTCGGCGGCTTGGCATGTATCGCCGCTCAGCATAACGGTGTCAATTCCCATACGGTGCAGATGTCGGACGGCATTTTCCGCCGTATCTTTGATTTGGTCGGAAATAACCAATGCGCCAAGATAGCGCTGATTTTTGGCCACATAAACAACGGTGCCGCTGACCGATTGCGGCACTGCCGCAATTTTAAACTTTTGCATCATCTTTAAATTTCCGGCCAGAATCTCGTTGTTGTCGTAAGTCAGCCGCACTCCCATCCCGGCAAGCTCTTCCGCTTTCCCGTCTGCCGCAGCCGGATTTGTTGAAGACATTGTCCGACGGATTGACAAGGCAATCGGATGGTTGGAAATGTTTTCGGCTGCAACGGCAGCTTCGAGCAGTTCTCGCTTGTTCACGCCGTGTTGCGGTATAATTCGCGATACTTCGAAAACGCCGCGGGTGAGGGTGCCGGTCTTGTCAAAAACAACAGTTCCGGTACGAGAAAGGGTTTCCAGATAATTACTGCCTTTAATTAAAATACCGTTGCGCGAAGCGCCGCCGATACCGGCAAAGAATGTCAACGGTACCGAAATGACCAGTGCGCAGGGACACGAAATCACCAAAAAGGTCAGGGCCCGCTGCAGCCATTGCGAAAAAGAGGCTTCCGGCATGATCAACGGCGGTAATATTGCCAGCAAAACGGCAGCGCCGACCACGGCGGGGGTATAGTAGCGTGCAAAACGGGTAATAAACTTTTCGGTGCGGGCTTTGCGTGCGTCGGCGTGTTCAACCAGTTCCAAAATTTTGGCTGCCGTCGATTCGCCGAAGCTTTTGTTGACTTCGATTCTCAAAATACCGTTGGTGTTGATGCATCCGCTCAAAGCCGGATCGCCCGGATGCAGAACGCGCGGCAGTGATTCTCCGGTTAAGGCTGAGGTGTCAACGGCAGCTTCGCCGCTGATGACAATGCCGTCCAACGGGATTTTTTCGCCGCTTTTTACAACAATAACCGTACCGACGGCTACCTCTGTGGGAGCTTTTCGGACCAAGTTGCCGTTCTCTTCCACGGTAGCGGAATCGGGGCGGATGTCCATCAGGCCGGCAATGGAACGTTTGGACTTTTCAACGGCTTTGTGCTGAAGATATTCCCCGCTTTGGTAAAGAATCATTACCAAGACCGCTTCCGGGTATTCGCCGATTGCCAAAGCGCCGGCGGTGGCAATCGTCATCAGCGCATTTTCATCCAACCATGCGCCGTGCAATAAATTTTTCAGGGCGAGCCAGATGATGTCATAGCCGGCGGCAAAATAAGCGGCAATGAACAAACCGATCTGCCATGAGGGAGTAAACAGACCGCTGAACGCCGCTGCCGATAAAATCACCGCAGCGGCAATTCGGTAAAGCATATGTCTGTTTTCGGATTGATGATGGTGGCAGCAGCCGCACGGGTTGGCCGGACAATGGTGGTGATGATCGCACATGACGTTATCCTTATTTAAATGGTTGTTCAACTGTATTAATGTTATAATAGTTGAACAATTGTTCAATTGTCAATAACAAAATAATAAAAATGCTTGTACTTCCCAGACGATTTGATTATTCTGACTTTATGAAAACAACCGGAGAAAAGCCAAATGGAAAATAATGTTGCCGACTGTACTGCCCTCAATCCGCAGATTGTCGAAAATATACGTCCGCAAATGCCGGAAGATAACCTGTTGTATGGCCTTTCCGATTTTTTTAAGGTTATGGGCGATCCGACCCGAATTAATATTCTGTGGGCACTGGAAAAACAATCGTTTTGCGTCAGTGATTTGGCGGTTTTGCTGAACATGACCAAGTCCGCAGTTTCTCACCAACTGAAAATTTTGCGCACCGCCAAACTTGTCCGTGCCGACAAAAAAGGCAAAAACGTATACTATTCTCTCAATGACGACCATGTGCGGATCATTTGGGAAAAAGCGCTGGAACATATGTGCGAATAAAACCTTAACGGCTTTGCCGGCAAATCCATTCCATAATCAGCTCGACGATATACTGCTGTTGTTCGGCGGTCAGTTCAATACCGGGAGGGATGTGGTGCCATTTATACAGGCATTGCCGGCAGCAGGTTGCCGTTGCGTGCTGGGCAATAAAAACCGGATGCCCCCGCATCGGTGTTTGCTTGCCGTCGTTGGCTATTTGTGCCGGAGCCAACCGCTTAGCGATAAAATCTTCGGCGTGTTTGCGGATAATTTCCTTTCCTTTTTGCCGAACATATGAGATTTCGGCTGTCCGCAACCGGAAACGGCGACGAAAGTCAGACCGGTTTAAGCGTTCGAATATATCTTCCGTAACCATTTTGATTCCTTTCAACAAATCATAGTCGATGCTGCCGTGGCTGTAAACAGTGTTGTCTTTTGGCAACTTGACATCAATTGATAAACATGGCAGACTACAATTTACAAAATAATTATTAATTATGAAAACTGAAGAAATTAAACAACAGCTGATTAGTGCGATAAAAAAAGAATTTCCTTTGACGGAAATTCTTTTTTTATGGTTGGTACGTCTGTTATCAAAAATAGATTGATTTTGGACAAAAATACATGTATAAAGAATACAAAGTTGGAAAGAATGTGATATGTCTGACAAAATATCTTTTGAAAATTTGATGAAAAAAGTGCAAAATGCCGTCGGTCGTTTGAATGCGTCCAAAACGGCAATTGAAACTTTGTCGCTGGCGATGGCCTTAAACGCCGGCACGGCCAAAGCGGAAAAAACATTGCCGCAAGATCCGAAGGTTGCCAATAACGAACATCTTCTGGACGTTGAAGAGATGAAAGCAGATGCGGCAAACCGTGAAGATACGGCCGATTATCTGGATTATGTGCAAGCGACCGAAAATGACGAATATCAACTGGCCCAAAAAATGGGATTGAAAGCGGCAAAAGATCGCAAAGGTGAGATAAAGATTGTCAGCATGGGGCCGAAAACCCGTATGATCGTCAATGCTAAACACGCCGGCGACCTCAAAGCAGCGTATATTCGCCAGCAACGTGAAGCTTTTTATCGCGAAAATGCCGGCAAAGTTATTATCCGCCGGAAAACGCTTTCCGAAGTGCGTTGTCCGGACGGTGGCGTGCGTTTGGGTGGGTACAGTTTCAGCAGCAAAAGCATCAATCTCAATAAACTGGTGAAAGGCAAAAATGAGACCTTATCGGCTAAAGACGAAGCCATTATCTCCAAGGTGAATCGTGTGATGCCGCGAACCCGGCTTCATGAGCGTGGTCATGAATGCGCCGATCGTCACCATGTCTACGGTCCCGGTATCAGTCCGGAACAACGCGCGATTGTCAATATGAACGACGAAATGGCGGCGGTTGCATCTGAATTGTATCTGTGTATCTGTTATTATCAGCAGAAAATCGAGCAGGGTGTTCCGCCCCAAAAAGCGTTGCAGGTGTTTGATCAGGGTGATATCCATTTTGCTTTTTTCCAGCAGGCAGTTGCGGCGGGAATGGATCCGCTCGGTCCCGAAGGACAAAAACTGATGGTGCAGGGTACCTGCAAAATGTGGACCGAACAATATGCTAAAGGCTATCAGGCTCAGCTGGTTACGGCCGGATTATATAATTTGGATGATAAAGATATCGGCGGCATCGTCGTCGGCGACCGAGTGGAACTGAAAAAACGAATTTGCGACATTTGGGCCGCTGTCGGCAATAATCCGGGGGTCCGGGAGTTGGATCTGCCGTTGTTAAGCGGACTGGAAAAATATGTTGAAATGGATAAAGTCAGCCGTTTGCCCGAAAATATAAAACAGGAAGTACGGCGCAGCCTAGCCGCTAAGATTGAAGATAAAACCGGTCTCAGCGAAGCAGAAATCAAGGCAGTGCGCAATTATCTCAACCGCACGTCTTCTGATGCAGAGCGCCAAAAAGAACTGACCGATTATCTGCAAAACCTCAATGCTGCCGAGTTGTTCAAAGAACAGCAAAAGCCTCAGCCGGCGGTTGCCGAACCGGAAGCTTACGGCCCTCGCCCATGGGGGCGCGACAACTGCCGCTGGTAAATATAGCGCATGAAAAACACGGCTATCACACATTCCTTCGCTATCATTATCAGGACCTGTGGAAACGACGCCGTGATTCAAATACAATAGAGGCATATTATTTATTTTATCCAGAGGAACAGTAACCGTTGTCATATCATAACGTATTTCACGGGACAGCACAGACGGAGAAGTAATCTCATAGGAGCAGGCTACCTCTATATTATTCAATGGAGAAGCATCAATAGGAGATAATAATTCTTTCAATTTTGATGGAATTAAATGGTTAGGAAAAGGCAAGTCATCAATATAATTTATCATTATTTATCCCTATTTTATTTCTGTTATTTTATATGATGCTAACTTTTTCTTATGTGTGTTTCAACCAAATATCGCATTTTACCTCAAGCTTTTCATTGAATCTTAAAATATTATTGGATAACATTTCGCTATGAATTCAGACTATCAAAGCAAATATTGGGCCTTAGAGGTTCAAACATCGGCCAATAATACGGATATTAATAAATTATCCGGTTCTTTGGTAACGTCCAATATTGATCTTAATCCGCATCAGATTGATGCCGCCTTGTTTGCTTTGAAATCTCCTGTTTCTCAAGGGGCCATTCTCGCTGACGAGGTAGGTCTTGGTAAAACCATTGAAGCCGGAATTATCCTGTCGGAGTATTTTTCCCGCAGCAAAAAACATCTGCTGGTAATTGCGCCCGCTTCTTTACGAACACAATGGAAAAACGAACTGGAGGAGAAATTTAATCTTCCGGCCCAAATCGTTGACAGTAGTATCTGGCATCAGCCCCACCGCAAAAAAGGTATCAGTCCATTTGACTTTGAAGGTGTAACTATAGTTTCTTATAATTTCGTTGTACAAGGAACTAAGGATTTTAGCCCGTATCCGTGGGATTTAGTGGTTTTTGATGAAGCACATAAACTTCGGAATTTTTATAAAGGGGATAATAAAACAGCTAATATTATCTATAAAACCTTTGTAAATACGAAGAAACTGCTGTTAACGGCAACGCCGATTCAAAATTCCCTGATGGATATTTTCTCACTAGTGTCTCTCATTGATGCGAATATCTTGGGCAATCAGGATTCTTTTATTGATACCTATTTATATACGGAACGAAAACATCAAGAACTTCGCCAGCGGTTACAATCAGTTCTGCATCGCACACTGCGCAAAGATGTTCTGGAGTATATTCGTTATACGAACCGCGAAGCCATGACCGTAGCTTTTGAACCTACGCCGAAAGAAGAGGAATTATATAATCAGGTTTCATTGTATATTAAACTTCATGCGAAATTTGGGATACAAAGTCATGCCCGTAATTTAGTTATCATGATGATTCGTAAGCTCATGAGTTCCTCTACTGCTGCCGTCAAAGGTACGTTAGAGGGAATAAGAAATAAGGTTTCCATGCTTCAGGGGCTTATGGACAACGGCGAAGATGTGACCGATTTAATAAACATTTACGACATGACATCACAATATGACCCGGAAATTAAGAATTACAACAGGCTTTATAAAGGCCGCGGGAAGATACTTAATCCGATGGAAATAGATCCGGAAGGAAAGTTATTAGACAATTTGATTGCTCTTGCCGACAGTATTAAGGTTGATGGCAAAACTCTGAAGCTGATTTCAGCCATAGAGGAAGGTTTTGCAAAGAAAAAACAGCGGAAAGTCATCATTTTTACCGAAAGTTATCGTACTTTGGAGTATTTGTTTGATTTTCTGACGGAAAACGGCTTTCAGGATAAAATTATCACTTTTAGCGGCAATAATAACTCTCCGCTGCATAATCGGATATACAAGGAATATTGCCGCCGGTATCCCGGAAAAGTAACAGTTTCTAAGGCGACAGACATGCGGCAGGCAATTGTCAATCACTTTCGGGATGATGCAGAAATTATGATTGCAACGGAAGCGGCAGCGGAAGGATTAAACTTACAGTTCTGCTCTCTTTTGATCAATTATGATCTGCCGTGGAACCCGCAGCGAATAGAACAGCGGATCGGACGTGTCCACCGCTATGGGCAGAAACAGGATGTTGTCATCATTAACTTCATTAATAAGAAAAATTTGGCTGATATTCGTTTATACGATATCCTGCAATATAAATTTAAGCTGTTTGATGGCGTTTTCGGAGCCAGCGACGAAATTCTCGGCTCCATGTTTGACGGTGTCGACTTTGAACGAGCCGTCGCGAAAATCTTAGATGAATGCCGGACAGAAGAAGAAATAGCCAAAGCCTTTGACGCTTTACAGGAAATGTTGAATTTTAAGAGGGAACAAGGTATTGAACAGGCAAAACAGCTTGTTTTGGAAAATTTGAATCCGACGTTGCAGGAAAAGCTCCATGTAACTCAGACTCGTGTTGAGACCTTTTTGAGCCGGGACAAGCAGGTTTTCTGGAATCTGACAAAAAATATTCTCAAAATTATTGAACCGGGCTTTTTTATCAATGAGGATACAAAAACTTTCGGACAATTTGAGGCTCAGGTTTTTCCAGATGTTCATTCGGAGATTAATTTTGCCGTCAATTTTTCCCATCGTTTGGATTATACCAAGCGCGATACGACTTATATGTATTACAAGGATAAAAAAGCGCTTCGCCGCCAACCTGCAGCATATAACCCTCAATCTGCATTCGGGAAAAGGGTTCTGACCACTGCACTAGAGCTTAAAACACCACCGGCGCATCTGATTATAAAGACACCCAAGCTAAAATCCGGATTACAGGGGCGTGTCAATGTCAGTCTGTATAGGCAAACGGCTCCGGATATCAACCAACGCCTTATTTGTACTTTTATCAGCCATGAAGGAGAAAAGCTGGATATTTCTCCAGAAACATTTTTTGACAATATTGTAGCTGTGGAGCCAATCCGTGATTATGGTTTTGCCAATTTGTTGGTGTCTTTGCATGATAATGATATAAAATCCGCTGCAGATAACGATAGAAAAGCAACGGCAGAACTTTTAAGGGAGGAAACTGAGAAGTTGAACCGTTGGCAATATGATGAAATTAATGGCATCCGTTTAGGAGCAGCCAAGATAAAAAATAAAATTGATGCCGCGCATAAAAAGTTGCTTACAGAAAAAATAATCAGCAGGAAACTGGCCCTCCGTAAGAAAATTGCCCATTTACAGGAAAAATACGAAATGGATAACTTTGCATCCCTGGACAAGGAAAAAGCAATAAATCTTGCCTATAAGCGCCTTTTAGAAAAGAAAAAGAAGGCTCTTAAGTTTGATTATTCTTCCGAGCTTGTTTTTGATTGTACATTTACCACTTTTTTATAAGATGACCATTTATTTTACTATCCAATTTATCAAAGCAGCTTTTCCAACCTCGATAGCGGTTGAAACGCTAAAATCTTTGATTTTACGGAAGATTGTATCATTTTTCAGAATATCTAAAAATTGATATCCTTGAGCTGTAAGGCGAAAAGTTTGAGAACGATAGGAAATACAGCCATCCTGTTCTCGAAAAGTTCCCAAACTTTCATCATCACAATCCAAACAAAGATTATCATTTAAAATAAACATATGCCCCCAAAACTTATCCCAAAGTAATTTATTGCAAATGTCAAGATCAAGTTTATCTGTTAATTGATCTGTACGAATAAAATGACTTTCATTATCAATCATTACAGTTAAAATCTGTTTCAAGAAATCATAGTCTATTTTCATTTCTATTCTTCATCCTCAAATTCAAAATCTTCATCAGAAAAATCTTCCCGAATTGGTAACGGATAACCGGCAGAGCCCCATTGGCATTTCTTAAGAATTGCCTGAGGGATCTTCTTAATGGTAATATTGTCATAAGCCGTTTTGTTACCGGTGAAAGCGCCGCAGCAGATCAGCAGGTTGCTGTCCCCTAGGGCTTGAGACATCTCTGCCAGCAACTGTTCCTCAACATTCATCGTTGTTGTGAAAATAAAACTCTTTTCGCTGGAATAACCTTGTTTCCAGTAAGTTTCCTTATCTGGAGCGTACTTGTATCCCATCAGCTTGCACATAGCTTCAGCCAACATTTCCGGATTATATTTGTCCGAAATAACCTGCCGCCCATGTTTATCCGTTACAATCAGGGTAGAGCCAAGTTCATAGAATTTAAAACCGCCGCCGCCCTGCCATTTAACTGATTTCGTGATACCACCGGCATCTTCACAATCAATAACTTTCTTCAGTCGCGGCAAACAGTGGGAATAAATGTGGTCTCCCATCTCAATCCCAATCCAGCGCCGCCCCATTTTATGAGCGACCGCAGCTGTTGTACCTGAGCCTAAAAAACTATCAAGGACTAAATCGCCGGGTTTAGTGGCTAAAGTTAAAATACGGTAAAGGAGCCTTTCTGGTTTGGGAGTGGCAAAAATATCAGTAGGGTTAAATTGTTTAACTTCCAATTTTGCATCTTGATTATGCCCTACTTCTTCGTATGACCAAATAGTTAAAGGAGTCATACCCTGTTTAACTTCCGATAAATATCTTTTCAATTGAGGGGCGCCTTTCCCATCTTTCCCAAAATAAAAACGATTTTCTTGTAACATTCTTTTTGCTGTTTCTGCATTAAATCTATAACAACTTCCTTCTGGAGGATAATACTCAACCCCTGTGTTGGGATTAACAATAGCAAAAACTCCTGTTTTCGAAAATGTTTTTACTAATACATTATCAGAACGCCACTTACCTCGTCCATCATTATCATCGTACTTATAATATTTATTTTGTTCATTCGTTCTCGGTAGCAAATTGGGGCGCCATATCATTTTATTTTTCGCATAAACAATAACAAAATCGTGATTGTCAGATAACCATTTTGCATCATTAGCCGGAGAGTATTTTTTTTGCCAAATAACATTACAGACAAAGTTTTTCCTACCAAATATTTCATCACAAAGCACCTTGCAATAGGCTTGCTCATTATCATCTAATGATATCCAAATACTTCCATCATCGGCCAATAGATTTTTCAAAATTTCCAATCGCTCTCGCATTAACGAAAGCCAAATAGAATGCTCATATCCATCATCATAATGTTCAAAAGCATTACCTGTATTATATGGCGGATCTATATAAATACATTTAATTTGGCCTGAATACTTGGCTTCCAGAGCTTTTAATGCCAATAAATTATCACCGTGGATAAGCATGTTGTCAAAAGTCGGAGCAATTTCCGGTTCTTGCTCAAAAAGCTGCCGGTTTATTTTTTCCTGAATCTTAGAATTCGCCGAGTATGATTTTTCCGCATCCTCAATTAAAATCCGCGGTTCGACGTCAACATGCTCATTCTTTCCCGGCCATACCAGCTCTAATTTTTGCAATTTATCTGACATTTATTTCCTCAACACTAGGATATTTTACTTTTTACGCACTATATCGGAGGAAATCTAAAAAGTCAAAAAAACTAAAGAACAATTACAATGAATTTTATTAGTATCTCTCTATTTTATTTTTATCTGTTCTTGACATTTTATCGCTTCTGTATTTTACTCTCATACAGAGGTTCAGCTGAGAAACCGTTACTGGTGGTTTCAACTGCATTACCTCTTTTTTATTTAAAAATTGTTGAAAAATAGCGCGGTAGTATTGACAAATTAAAATAAATGTGTTAAATTACTACACAGTAATAGTAGAAATTTCTTAGTGACTGATGAATTTGAATTTCAAATTCATCAGTCACTAAGAAGATATAGCAATATTACATATTGACAAGAATAATACTAAATGTAATATACAGTTATTGATCATCTACCATGTTGTAGAAGGATTTTCGGGACCGTTCTCTTGAGCGGTCTCCGCTTTTTAAAACCTAGGATCAGGACAAGAGGACATATCTCTCTGAATGCATCTTAATGTACCGTAATAGCTGACACAATACGCTGTGATTAACTCGAAAGATGTTTTTGCTCTATTTTCACCAAGAATAACATAATATTTTTCGTTGGGAAGCCAAAAGAAAATTCTGCGTTGTTTACCTTTAGGAGTAGTACATTCTTTCTCCCAACATACTATTTCTCTGTCAGTATAGTGTAAAAGAACATAAGCACACCAATGTAATCTCCTGATGCGATTAAAATCGGGTGTTCTCTCGGGATCCCCTTCGGTTATCAAATGCCAAAAACACTCATGTTTTCCAGCGTCTTCAGGATTTTGACGGCAGGTTATGGGTTTTCCTAAAACTTCGATTTGTGGTATATATAATTCATCCAAATAAATTCTATACAGATTTTCCAATTCTTCTGTATATTTATTGATGTCAATATCTATTAAATCGGGGAGAACCAGACTCATTGTTGTCCTTCCCAAATCAATAAATTAAATTTTGAGTTAAGATAAGGAGTTTTCCTGTTAAAATTAATTTGTAAACCTTCTTCAATTTTTTTACATAAACTTAATTTCGTTGCATTAGGTGCTGTTTTAATTTCAGGCAGTCTATCCTGATATCCCACAGCCCCAATTAATATATCTGCTAGTTGAATAATTTCAGATTCAAACGAACGAATTTGTTGGATTTTAAGTATTTCACTAGTATTTTTATTTGGATTCAAATTGTTTAAAAATTCTTTTAATTTTGCAACCCGCTCTCCGCCAACTGTATCTTTAATATCCAGATAAATATTATAATTTTTATATGGCTGAATAACCTGCCGAAGCATGGTGTAGTACATTTTATAATACCATTCATTATGGGTTTGATGGAATTTAGCATGAGAGAGACAGCTTTTATCTTTAACTTTTACTGCACGAAAGCGTAAACATTCGTTAGTCAAAAAAATGTCAATGAGTTCATGATAGAAATCTGCTTTTCCCTGAGAAACCTTAACCCATTTAATTTCTCGATATTTAGACATTCCATATTTTTCTTTGAGTTCCTTTATTCTTACGGAAATATCTCTCACCTTGCTGATCGGACAAGATACACCTCCAAGAACCATCGAAGTGTGCTTATCATTTTCTAAATGACAAGATTCGTCACAATAAATATTAATTACAGGTAACTCCATCATTCTCTCACAATACAAATACTGGTTAATTTTTCAAATGTCAGCGTAGCATCAAACAGCATATCGTCAGGGACAAGCAAATATATCCAATTTTTTCCGCGATATCTGGTTTCAAAATCGTTTGCCGTCTGACACCACTGTTTGGCAACTTTTGCCTTGGCCAAGACTGCCGCATCGCTCATTTTATTGCGGGCCTTAGTTTCAACAATGTATTTGGCATCAGTCGTTTCAATAACAAAGTCCGGATAATACCCTTTTACTTCCCGGGTATCAGGGTCAGTATAACGCAGGGTGAAAATTGATTTTGCCCGGTCATCGTTGAGTTTCAGCCATTTAAGGACATCCGGCGTATCTTCCAGGAGACAGGCCAGCTGTCGTTCCGTATCGCTGTCGAATTTCTGTTTAGGAAACAGGCATTTATCAAAGCCTTCAAACACCATTGATTTAATCTTGGTTTTATCCTGAGGCTTATTACGGAAAGAAACTGCCGGAAACTGTTCATTTTCAATAATTTTATAAGTTCTGAGGGATGCATATGCGCTGCCGACAGTGGTCGCAACCTCGCATTCTCCCGGAATCAAGTGCTGTTTCATCTGGGCTAACAGTTCATCGGAGATGTATTGCCCGTTAAAGAACAGGACTTTTTCCAGTTCTTCCTCATCCTCAGCATAACCGCGAAGATACTCAATTACCTGTCCTATAAGGTGGTACAGTAAATCACTCTCAGTATCGTAGTTAACTTCCAGATTGTTTAATAACGGTTCAAGAACATAGTCTTCAAGGTTATCATAGAGCTTTTGAAATTTAGCCACGCCTTTTTCTTCTCTTTTGCCGGAGACAAGGTCTTTTACCAGAATTTTTTGTGTAATTGCCTTTAATTCTGCAAATTTACTAACGTCCGCATCAAAATGTCCGAAAGTAAACCCCGGTTCCTTAAATTTGAAACTGACAATTACTTTTGGAATATCTATATTGAAATTGATAAATTGTTCCACCACGGCATCGACCGTTTTATCAATGTCTACCTGTTCTGTGTCAAACTGCAGGGATGGTTCAGTTGTCTTTGCGGCAAGGACAGCTTTGACTCCTTCTACCAGTTGAGCCTTATTCTCGGGTTTGGCCAATTCCTTGGACGAACTGACTTTTTTCCCGAAATCCTCAATAACATCCAGTGTTGCTGAGGCAATTTCATTGACTTTGTTAGATTTGTAAACATCCAAGGCCGGTTGAATTGGAGCTGTTTCCAGCGTAGCTTTTTTAGCTTCTATGGCAGATTCGCTCGTCTTTTTCTCTGCCGGAGAAACGATTTGTTCGGAAATAATCCGGGTTATTTGCTGTTCCAAAAGGGAAACATTGTCAACAGCCTTGACTTTTCCTGTCGCAGTATCTTCTTCCAATTGTATTTTCTGGAATTCAAACTGCTGGTCTTCCGCTGCTTTGACAATTGCCTGGAATTTGTCATGGGCAATGATATTCAGCCGGTCAATCGCATCAACTCCGGTACATTCGCCAAACGGCAGACGCAATCCGCGACCAATGGACTGTTCCACCAATATCTTGGAATCAGCTGCCTTAAGCGGAATGATTGTGCAAAGGTTATTGACGTCCCAGCCTTCTTTCAGCATATCAACGTGAATGACAACTTCCGTTGGTTCGTCATATTTTTCGACCCGCAGCAGTTTTTCAATCGTTTCATCTTTTTCTGCGCCGCTGGCCTGGGAATCTACTTCAATCACTTTTCCTTTATAACGTCCGTCCTCAAAGTCATCGTTATCTATTAAGGTCTTAAGTTCACGCGCATGTTCAATGTTTCGGGCAATAATAAGCGCAAAAGGTTTGACTTTGCGAACATTGTGGTTGGCCGAATAAACTTCCAACTCAGCCTTAATCGTTTCATGGATTTGTAAACCGTCTTTGATTTTAATTTCATTGATCGCTTCTTCAGTATAACGGTCGGTATCAAAATTGGAACGCCCGACAATGGCCGGTTTCTTCACATATCCGTCACGGATCGCTTCTGCCAATGAATATTCATAAACGATATTCTTAAATCTTTGTCCTTTAGAGCCGGTAGATTTCGGTGTTGCCGTTAACTCCAAGCCTAAAACAGGCTTTAACTCGTTGATAGCTTTCATTCCGGCACTTGCCCGGTACCGGTGTGCTTCGTCCATAACAATGACCAAGTCATCAAGACTGGACAGATAATCAAAATATGACTGTCCGAGGTATTCCGAAAAGGCACGTACTCTGGGGGTTCCGCGGCTATCTTTGTCAGAATTTATTTTTGAAATATTGAAAATATTGATTTTAACCCGCTCTTGATTGGCTTTATCCAACAGGTCGCCAACTTGCAAGTAGGTCTCGCCGGTAATAACCTGCGGCTGGTTCATTACAAATTCCTGAATTCCCGGAAAGACATATTTCGGAGTATTCGGTGTAAAATCGGCAATGAGTTTATTGTAAATAGTCAAGTTGGGAGCCAAAACAAAAAAGTTCTTGATTCCTTTTTCCAAATGTAGATAAGCGATAAACGCTCCCATGAGGCGGGTTTTGCCGACACCGGTTGCCAGAGCAAAACAAACAGAAGGAAATTTTCGTTCAAAATCCTCTATCTTAGGCACAACTTCATGAATGGCTGCCAAGGCTTCCTTGAGGTCGGCATCCGGTTTCAGAGCAATCTTTTGTACAATTTGCTCAAGCAAATCAAGGCTTTTCCTCTGCGGTGTTCGCAAAGAAAGAGCATTTGCAATTATTTTATTGTTTTCGTTCATAGACTTTCATATTAAATTCAGCTAAATTTAATCAATTTTACCGTGATTATTCTGTTTTTCAAGCAGATTCTGGTATTTTCCAGCCGTTTCTCATTGTATAACCATCTCATCCACTATTTCCTTAATAAAATCATATTCTCTCATCAAAAGCAAAAGGTGATAGGCGCTGATCAATGGGAATGACGGATTCTTCAACAGATGTAAATAATGTAAGTCTCGGAGGTGGTCAAAATCGTTATATCGGCGGTATTGGTAAAGATATTGTATCTGGAAGCGGTTATAATACTGTCTATCTCGGAGCCGGTTCTGATGAATATACTGGCGGAAATGACAGATATATTGGAGGCATCGGAAAAGATATTGTTCACGGCGGTGCCGATGATGCAGGTCCCGGAGAAGCGGTTCGTGCCGACGCATCCTCTTTAATAGCATATACCTGAGCGGGGTCTGTGTTGGCTTCCCATTGGCGGTCAGTCAATGCCGGATTGATTTTCCCGTTTTTAGTGAGCGTTATCCGCCCGGATTTGATTGCCTTGCGAACAGCGGTATCGGAGACACCTTTGCGGGCAGCATAAGCTCTGATTGAAATTTCCATGTTTTCATCATTTGTTTATCGCAGTTTATTTTGCTGTATTCATTAGTTTTTCCGGGTTAAATTTTATGAATTCTAAAATTTCGTTAATATCTTTGATTGGCAATCCGGCCATTTCAAGCTCACAAAATATTCCGCATTCGGGAATGTCAATGTTTTGGTGTTTACCTGCATCTGGTTCTAATTCAGCCAGATAGAGTTGTTTGCCACGATCTTTGAGGCAGGTATGTTTTGTTTTTAGTTCCAACTCTGCAGTTTGTCTGAAAATGTCCGGGAAATCTGTCCGTATTTTGTTCCAGTACCCTTTGCCACCTTTAAAACAGCCGATACAGTTGTTGTTATTGTATCCGAGCAGGTACATGGCAGGGATTTCGATCTTGTTAAGCAAAAGCTCCTGCAGACAACGCCGTTTGTTCCACCCTTGTTCAATAAGCGGGAAATAAACTCTTGAGGAATTCTGCTGCTTCCACCGAAAGGCCCGGTTAATTTCTTTTTTATTATACTCAAAGCCAAATATGTGGATTGGTTCAGAGTAATCTTTTTCGATTCTTTGGCGGACTTCCTTCTTTAAATATTTAGTGCAGGGGGCACCCCACGGTGTATTAAAAACTTCAACGGCAGCAATTTCCAAAGGATTCTTAAATTTAGAATGTTGAGCCGTCAGAATTTTTCTGCCATACCAGTTTTCGCAATCTTCAATAAATCGGTGATTGTCTGGATGTGCCGCACCGGTTTCAATATACCAGATATCGACATCATCGCCGTATTTATCAACCGCCAGTTTACAGGTAACTGCTGACGTAACCCCACAACTAAACCAAGCCAAGAATTTCATTGTCATCCTGTAAAAAAGTAAGGCTCCATATTATTTCGGAGCTTTTTCTGTGAGTGTTTCTTCCTTTTCTCTTTCAATTTTGAGGGCATCATAACTTTTGCCGGTTTGTTCATGAACGGCTTTTTTTCGGGAATATTCCTCCCAGCGTTTAATAATAACATCGACATATTTCTCATCGAGTTCAATCATCCGGCAGCGCCGGCCACTTTTTTCACAGGCAATCAGCGTTGAACCGCTGCCACCGAAGGTATCCAAGACAATATCTGTTACCCTGCTGGAATTGCGGATGGCTCTTTCAACCAGTGCGATAGGCTTCATTGTTGGATGCAGTGCGCTTTTCTGCGGTCGGGGAAATTCCCAGACATCTGTTTGGTTGCGTCCGCCATAGCAAGCCGGAGCCGTACCGGGTTTCGCACCCAACAGGATTTCTTCATGCTGTTCTTCGTAAGGATTGCCGAACAAAATCCATTCGTGCTGATGTTGATGCTTGGAACGTGAAAGCGTGAATTTGTCTTTAACCCAGACGATGTAGGCTTCCCATTTGCCGCCCGCAGCCGTAAAGGCTTGGTATAGAGTATGCAACTCCGACCCGCCCATACAAATATAAAAGGAACCAACATTGACTTCTAAGATATTACAGCAGAAATCATACAGAAAAGCAGGGAAACCCTCACCAAGATTGTCGTTTAGAATTGAACGCTCGCCTTCCTTTCCTGCCAGTTTGTCTCGCAAAGCATTGCCGTAATTCACATTATACAGCGGATCGGTGAAAACCATCTGGGCTTTTTCGCCGTCCATAACCTTTTCAACATCTGTCTGACTTGTTGCGTCGCCGCATAACAATCGGTGGTCGCCTAAAATCCAAACATCGCCGCGCCTGGCAACCGGTTTTTCCACAAAATCAGGGACTTCGTTTTCAAACTCGAGGTCTTCATCGTTGGTTTCAAATTCATCACGGTAATTTTCAAGCTCTTTGTTGGAAAAGCCCAAAATATCAATGTTGAAATGTGCATCCTCAAGTTTTCCGAGAATTTCAACGATTTTATCTTCATCCCAACCAGCATTTTCGGCAATTTTATTATCAGCCAGAGACAAAGCCATGCACTGGTTATAGTCAAGATGCGGGAGCCGGATGATCGGAACCGTTTCCAATCCAGCTTTTTTCGCTGCCAACAAGCGCCCATGACCGGCAATAATCATATTGTCGACGCCGACCAGAATAGGATTGACGAAGTCAAACTCTCCGATGGAATTGACAATCTGTCCGACCTGTTCCTTAGAGTGTGTTCTGGCATTCAACTCGAAAGGAATGAGTTCTTCCAGCTTTACATATTCAACTTTTAATTTAACTTTCTCGTTCATTTAAGATACCTGTTGTTGTAAATTCAAGGTTAGACGTAAGAACTGTAAACGCATACGCCGCCACCAGAGGCACCACGCCGTTGCCGCAGGCTCTAACTCTGTCCACCCGGTCGGCCAGCCCATCAGCCATTCGGTAAACCGCGGGTTTAAGGTTCTCCGGGATATTTCGCCAGTCATCAAAGTCATTTGGTCTGGGGGGCCAAAGAGGCAATTTGCTACATGTACGGAATGATCGCGAAGTTTGATCCAGGCAGAGGTTTCCGTTCTGATTTCCATCACGCCGCCTTCGGCATCCGAGGCATTCGGTGTCCGCCATCTCAACGGCTGTTTCCACAACAAAACTTCCTCTTTTAGACGGCTCCGAGAATATCCGGTCTGAACTTTTTTGAGAGATGCGCCATTGGCTTCCGATACCAAAACCGTCGGCCAGAGACGTGCCGTTCTCGCTAATCCCAGACTGCAGTTGTGTCCGCTCTTGATGTATCGGCGCAGAGTACCGTTCTTGGTTTGGACATACTTGTCGTTCGGTGTTATCGTTTCCGCTACTGTTGCATCTGCCGTCATTACGGTAGGCCAAGATAAAGAGGCGCTCACGGCGATGCGGAGCACCGACTTCTTCCGCAGAGAACAAGCCTGCCTTAACTTTATAACCCAGTCTTTGTAGGTCATTGTGGACTTGTTCAAAGCCCAGCTGTAGATGTCCTCCGACATTTTCAAAGAAACAGAGAGCTGGCTCAATTTCGGAAACAATTCTTCGCACGTGGGGCCAGAGATGTCTGGGGTCTTTGTCTCCGAGTTTCTTTCCTGCAACTGAAAACGGCTGGCATGGATATCCGCCAGTGATGAGATCCACTTTTCCACGCCATGGTTTGCCATCGAAGGATTTGATATCTGACCAAAGAGGTGCCGGATCCAAGATTTTTTCTTGCATGCGTTTAACCAGAATTTCGCACGCATAGGCTTCGATCTCCATATAAGCGACTGTTCGGCTAGTTGGCATTGCGAGTTTAAGTCCAAGGTTAAGGCCTCCGACCTCGGAACAGAGTGATAATACTCGGCAGGTAGGTATATCCACAATTCTTGCTTCCTTACATAAAAAAGAGGTTCGCAACTGCGAACCTGTGTTGTTATAGGTTAAATTCCGTTGTATCGCATGCAAAACAAGGGATTGAGCGGAATTAGGTGCGAACCTGTCTTTTTTATAATAATATTCGCGCAAAACCTTGTAATATATGGATTTAGTGCAAATTCGGTGCGAACTTGGTGCGAACCCTTTTTTTAGTCTGTCGGTAGCGACGCGGCGGGGTTCGCGTTACCCGCGTCGAAAAATCTTCCAACAGTACCTTTTTCAACGAAATAAATTAAAAAATGTGTTTTTTCGGCTCTCGGCTCAAATCTAAATGAACAGCCAAACAACACTTTGGGACGGCCTTACTTCCTGACAATATCTGAAACATGCTTTATTGAACGATATTAAAGTTAGTAACCGTCCGGTTTTTCTTGCCCATTCCCGATTTTTATTTTTTAATACGCGACGGAGGCACGAATGAAGCAGTATTCAATTAGGTTTATCGGGCGCAACGCCTATATTTCAGATGCAGATGGCCGCAGCACGCCAATTCTTTCAATAGATTTCAAATCGGTACAGCCTAACAGGTCAAATGGCACGACTTTGGATATAGATCCGTCGCAGCCGATCATTGTCAATACCCAGACACAAAATATCAAGATATCACAGGAAGATACCCTGTTTTTTAGCTTGGACAGCGATGTCAAATAATTCTGCCAAATACCATAAAATCAAAACCTATGGCGACAATGCGCTCATAAAAGTCATCAACGAATACCTGTTTTTCAACGGCAGATTATGTGGAAGGCTTCATTTTTGCCCAGAGCGGAAAAAGTATCAAACGCAAATAAACATTTCGATTGATAAAAAATACCATTCCGCATTGCAAGTAGCTTTTCTTGAAGTTAATGTCCAAATCCGCACCTGCGATTATGCCCTCTGTCTGAGCGGAGAGTTCAATAATGTTGCTGCGGTAGATTCTTTTTTCGATTCTCTATGCCGTATTTATGAATTTTTCTTTATTTTGTCCGTTGAAGATCCCAATCCGGAAGATGCTGACCTTTATGAGGGGACAGCAACGATTGATACCTATCGTTGGCGTTTTCACTTGAGCGCTGAAGATGATTCGTGGCCGTTTCGCCTGCATGGACATCACGGCAATCAGGTTTTAGATATCCGAACCGGAAACGTTTACAATCATAGCCACCGCAAAACTGTTATGCGCAGGCTTAATCCCCAATCGCTCCGTCAAATTCAGGAAAAAGTCCGTCAGCATCCGGATCTGAAAGAGTTCTTATAGTTCACGCATTTTGGCTTCCAATGTCCGCCCAAACTCCCGTTTGGCTGTTTCCAAAACAATTTCAATCATTTTGAAGCGTTTCGGCACATCGGCCTGTTTTCTGAGGAAAAAAAGAAACCGCAAGCCTTTTCCTTTGCGCCGAACTAAAGCCGTCTGACCATCTTGGAGTTTCATTTCAAAGGCATCGGCAATACTGCGTACTGACCGCCGCACCTTAACTTCGCTCAAATTCTGATAGGAAGGGATTGCCAAGTTGCTTCCCTGTGGCTGCCGCAACCCACCGATCTGCTGTAAAGCTGCAAGTCGGGCCATTGTATAAACTTCTGCGGTCTGGCTTTGCTTTGTTGCCGGTTTAACGGCAATGCTGCTGGCAAACCCACCACTTTTCCGGCGAATGGTAAAGGTTTCGTTGATATGATCACGCACTTCGGCTTGGGCAATCTTTGCCACTGCCGTCAGAGAAGCCGCCACGGCAAAGGGAATTTGCCGCGAAGCAATCAGATGCAGCTGCCGTTCCGCAGCGTCATTTATTTGGAGTTCCGTGATGATCATATGAGGGGGATTTTCCTTTTTCGCCGGAGCGGTATCTATACAACGCCCCAATTATACCTGGTTTGATAAACCATTTTTGCGAAAATGTGAAGTAAAAGAATATGTGAAGTACGATTCAAGGAAATCCGGGCCTTTGCAGCCTTCCATCTGAAAAATTTCCGCCTGTCCGTTCCGCCGTAATCCCTTGTAGAATAAGGCTTTGAAGTACACTTCACTTGAAAAGGCAGATTTTTATAAAAAAATCAGCCCAAAATAAATTTTTAGGCTGATTAATTGTTAAAAAATTTTTGAAGTTATTTCTCGAATATTATGCTCGCAGTCTATTCTATAATCTTCTTTGACTTGAACCCGTTGTCCAAGCAAATCTAATCTTCCATAGGGAAGCGTATAGAAGGGGCATCCTCTAGCCGCAGATACTACGCCAGTTGTTCCAAAATCACGAATTTCAACAATTCCTTGTTTAATAGATGAAAAAGTAAACAACTGAGGATGAACCTTTAGAAGATCAGTAATATCTTGCTCTATAGCACTTAGAACTGTTGTAAAAGCGGATGCTGGCCCCATGTATTGGGTTAGTCGATTTTTCAAAATCATATGTACTTTAGGCAATTGTCGCCCCTCATCTTTAAGTTTTTGGGCAAAAGCATATTTTGTGTATATTTCGGATGGTAACTTTAGCCCATAAATTAAAGAAAATGCATTCTGAATTGCACGTCTTGATGAATCATCCGCCATCACAGGAAGGAGCAATTTAGATGTAGCAGCCAAAGCAATTTGGGTATAGATTGAAAAGCTAGGATTTAGGTCGAAATATACAATGTCATATTCATTTTCAATTTTTTTTAAAAAATCATTAATCCAATCGATAATTGCAATCCATGTATTTGTTCCGGGGATTTGGTTATTAGCTAATGTAGAAATAGCATTTGATTGCAATTCCAACATTGGATCACCACACAATAAGTCTATATTTTCTGGTATATTTTTATTGTATTTATATGGTTGAGTTAAAAAGTCTTGAGCTGTAAATGAAGGTGGCGTATATGGAGAAGGAAGACGAAGCTGAAAATAGCCGCCAATGGTTGCACGAGGAGTTGCCCCTTGTCTTTGTAATAAAATATTACTTCCACCTTGGTGTAATCCTCCAAGGAGTAATTCTGAAAGATTTGCTTGAGGACAAACATCAATAACCAAAATTTTTTCAGATGGATTTTCATGTGCGTATTGGCAAATTGTTTGAAAAGCTAAGCTGGTTTTTCCTGTTCCACCTTTATTATTCCAAAATGTGATTCTTTCCATTTATTTTTCCTTTATTATAATGTACTCTGTGTACATTATAATGTACATTTTGTACAATGTCAAGGATAATATGTACATATAGTTAATAAGACAAATATTTGCTTAAAAGAACGCGGTTCTTGGCAAAGAAATCACTTTTCGGATTATTCAGTACCTTGACGATGACATCAATCCCGGCATTGTGCCAGTCAATCAGCGTTCGACTGGTTTTGCCGTATCTTTTGCAGATCAGCCGCCAGGGATAACGTTTGGCCCGCTGCCAGATAATCCACCGCTGGTCTACATTATCCACCAGATAGATCCATTCCAGCACTGCGTCCAAACGGGCAATATCCAGACTGTTGGCTACCAGACGAATGGGTTTCCTATCCATCTGTAACAATTCCATCTCGGTATACCGGATGCCGGGCCAATAGGTTTTATAACCTTGAACCTTTTCTCTCGGCATTTTCTTGAGGGTATAGACGGCGCTCTCAAACCAGTCTTTGACCATCTCCCGTGTCCAAATTAATTCTGCCATGGTGATTTCCTTTGTTGTTCCTGTTTTCCATTCCTGACGATGGTCACGGCAGCCGGTATATATATTTTAAAAAATATATATACCGACCACGCTGTTGTGAATTTCGCCAAATGGTAATGATTGTTTTTCAATAAGTTAAAAGCGATTCCCGAACCAATTTCTAAACACCGGAATCCGTCACGCTCATGACGGAAGCCCACCTGTGTCTTAGCAGTCATTCCGCTATAACCCGCAGTTTTTCGGCATTGCGGATTCCTGACGGCGTATTCCGGCTTTTTACATTTAGGAAAGTATGGTAACGGCGCCGTCATGCGCACCTCCCGGCATCGGGAATACCGAGCCATTTTTTATCGCCATTGCCAGTCTGGCTGGTGCGGCAAATCTGTCCGGAAGCCAACAGCCGTTTGGCCGTATTGCGGATAAAGTCACGGGAGGCATCCTGCAGTTCAAGCGGCAATTTCTCACGATTTTCATAAAGTCCGGAAATGCCCGAAATCGCAAACGGCGTTCCGGCATTCTCCGCTTCGCCGATGGCTTCAATCAGCAGCTTGTCAAATTCTTCCGCCGACAGGGTTTTCGGCATAATCTTGACCGGCACTTCTTCCAACACGGCTCTGGCTCTGCTGCGTATGTAGTTGCGTACCGTCCGATCGGCTCCGAAGTTCGCTTTGACTACCGCGCCTTTGAAACAGTCATTCGGGCGATATTCCTGATCCAGTTCGGCGAAAATCTTCTTTTCTTCAGCGGTATTTGCCCAAAAAGCAATCGCAAACCGTACTCCGTCCACGATTGCGGTTGTGCCGCGAATAGCATCGCGTGCTTCCTGTGGTGTCGTGATTCCATCGTTTTTGCGAATATGGTGGGCAACAATAACAGCGGCATTGGTTGCGGTCGCCAGCGCGGCCAACTGGCCGGTAATATAGCTTGCCGCCCGCGGATCAGCATTCAGATCCAATCCGGCAAACGAGGCCAGCGGATCAAACACCACCAGCGCCAAGTCCGGAATGGCTTTAAGCTGCATTTTGATGCTTTCAAATTCTTCGGTCAGGCAGAATTCGTCGCTGCCACGGCATTTTCGGGCAATTGCAAACGGCCCGCCGGTATTCGGCAGCGGGATAATATGGAGTTTCGCCGGGTCAATCCGTCCGTTCAGTCCACCCGGCATCAATTTGTAGATACGGCGGTGAATTTCGTCGGCAGTGTCCTCTCCGGCAAAGATGACCGCGCTGCCGGTTGTTGTAACCGTGTTGCCAAAGGCCTTCAGGCTCATTCCGGTCTTGTCCTGACAGATTTTGAGCGCCAAATCCAATAACAGCATACCCTTGCCGGTGTCTCCCATTGCTGAAAGCAACCCGACCACGCCGCGCGGAATTGTGTTTTTGACCACAAATTGCAGTTCTGGTGGCTCAGCGGCGAACATTGCGCCGGTAAAATCGGCGATTTTCAAGCGTCCGTTTGCTTCTGTCTTTTCCTGCGGTTTATAAATTTCCGCTTTGGCCAGAAATCCGGCAATGTCAAATTTCTCCGCCACCGCATCCGCCACATCCCATTTGGCAGGCTTATCCGGCGTCGGCGGGGTAATTTTGAGCGAGGAGACAGGCAGCTTCAGCAAAGCTTCCGCCACATTGTCGGCATCTTTCCGTCCCGGTACGTCGTTGTCCGGCCAAAGAGTAACTTCTTTGCCTTTGAGCGGCGAAATGTCGGTTTTCTCAATCCGGGTATTGGCGCCGCCCATCAGCGTCGTTGCTGAAAATCCGGCTGCCACCAGCACATCGGCGCATTTTTCGCCCTCAACCAGAATAATTTTGTCGGTCTTCATAAGCTGCGGCAGGCGGTAAAGCGGCCGCGGTGACGGAAATTCGGTCTTGCCGGTTGCCTCGTTCCACGGCAGAAACTCTTTGCGGCCGTCTGTATATTCATAGCGATAGATATAACAGCTTATATCGCCATCGGCGTTAAGGTAAACATGCCGCCGGTTCGGGCTGCCGCGTTTTTCCTTAGTTCCGGGGACTTCACAGCCGTTAATGCCGTAATATCCGGCAATGTCCTTGAGAATATTGCCAAAACCGGAGATACCACGGTTAATTCCCCATAAAGAGAAAACGTCGCCGCCCTCGGCCGTGGCAAAATCATACCACAAGCCGCGTTTCGCACCGGCAAGGCAGATTTTCAAGCTGTCGCCGGGTGTGCCGCCAATATCTCCGATTTCAAAATATCCTTTGCTGCCGCGTCCTTTCGGATACCATTGCGGCAGCCAGATTTCCAAATCCCGCAGGACTCTTTTTTTCAAGAGCCCGCTGTCATAATAAAATTGCATCGGCTTATCCCCCTCGATAAACTTTAGCGTTCGCGGATTTTGAGGTTATATTTCTTTAGCAGTTTCAGAACCTGATCAATGCTTTTCGGCCCAAAACCGGGAATATAGAGCAAATCTCGTTTTAAGCGTTTTAGTAAATCCGCAACGGTAATAATTTTGTTTTCCGCCAACCGATTAACAGCAACTTTGCCTAATTCGGCAAAAGAGGACAACGGCCGTTCATGCAGGTTTTCGGTATCAGTCATTGACAGTTTCCCTTTTGACCAGAGTAATGACCGTACATCCGGGGCGGATGTTTCCGGCTGTATTCAGGCTCTTGCGGGCTTCATCGCTGAGCGAACAATACTTTTTCTCTGAAATCGTATAGTCGATATCCATGTAGTCTTCCGGGTTGCCGCCGTTGGCCGCAATGTGTTTGGCATATTCTTTGAGTTTGTCTTTCTGCCATTCCAGTACCAATGGCCGGTCTTCCGTTACAATGTATTCGTTGTCGGAGAAGCTGATTTCACCATAGGGGCGGTTAGTTTTTGTGCGCTCCTCATTAATCTGGGTGTTGTATTTTAGCATTAACGCGCCATTCAGCCACTTGCGTACATTATCCGCCAGCGCGATCAGTGTTTCCACTTCCTTTTGCATCTCTGCCAGCTCTGCTGCGGGGAGTTCAGCCAGTTCGCCGATCGGCTTTGAGGCTATTTCATAAATAATGTTTGTCGGTTGCATCATAAGCTCCATAATTGTTAGAAGTTACAATGCCATTCTTAACGTTTCTGCCATTTTCCACGATGTAGGGAGTAGTAAAGCTGATGCCCCACTGCAGATTTCTTAACTTATTGCTGTTATATATTATTTTTTAATAAATATTGACGGCTTATATAAGCAAATTCGATTAATCTAAGGCCTTATTTAAAATTAGTCGAAAAGTTTTTGTGCATTTCAATCAAAAACCTTATAAAAATTCAAAGTTTTTGCGTGTTTTAATCAAAAATTTTTATGCTGGCGGATTATAAATACCCAACCGGAATGATATTGACGTCATCGGTCAGCGGCAGATGTGTCGGTGCCATACAGACAACGGCACCGCTTCCTCTTTTTTGCCGGAGGTCTTCGATAACATTAAAAGCCTTAATGTCTCCCTTGTCCGGGTTGCTTTTTTTCTTAATCTCCACCGGATACAGCGTGCCGTTTTCATGGAGCAGCACGTCAATTTCTCGTTTGTCTTTGTCGCGATAATAGTAGATATCCGGTTGCTTGCCGTTATGCCAATAGCTTTTGATGATTTCAGAAACGACATAGGTCTCAAACATATTGCCGCCCATTGCGCCGCTTTCCAGAACTTCCGGCGTTTTCCAGCCGGTCAGGTAACAGGCAAGTCCTGTATCCATAAAATAGACTTTCGGCGTTTTGATGAAACGATTGCCGACATTGTTATAATATGGACGCAGAATATAAACAAGCCCAGAAGTTTGCAAAATGGAAAGCCAGGACTTTATTGTCGGTTGTGAAACGCCGACGTCGTTTGCCAGTTCACTGTAATTCAGCATCTCTCCGGTTCTGGCCGCCAGCGCTCGCATAAATTTCACAAAATCAAGCTCATTGCCCACCGCGCTTAGCGCTTTAATATCGCGTTCAATATAGGTTTGCATATAAGATTCGTAAAAGACTGCCCAATAATCGCTGTCTGCCGGATAAAGCTTCGGATATGAACCTTTCCAAATCAGTTCGTAAATTTTTAACAAATCTGTTTCAGTCGCACTCTGTACTTTTGTTTTGATGTATTCTTCCGTCGGCAGAAAGGGAGGAACATCAGGATGCCCATTTTTTTCGTCCTGAGACAAACCTTCCAATTGCAAAATACCAACCCGTCCGGCTAAACTTTCTGAGACGTTTTTCATCAGATGAAACTGTTGCGAACCGGTCAGCCAATACATACCGCTCTTTTTTTCTTTATCTACGCTGGCCTTAATGTAAGGAAACAATTCCGGAGCATACTGGATCTCGTCAATCAGCACCGGCGCAGGATAACGCTGCAGAAATAACATCGGATCATTTTTCGCCAGTTCTCTGTTCTCCAGAGTATCTAGTGACACATAAGTCCGAGGCTGGGTTTTGCAGTTTTGCAAAACCGTTGTCTTACCGACCTGACGCGGTCCGGTAACTAACACTACCGAAAAAAACTTGTTGGCTTTCTCAATGCTTTTTTCTATAGTTCTTTTAATATACATAACAAACTCCGACTAATACAAGGTATTATTTTAGATTAGTCGGAATTTTATAAAAGTCAAGGTTTATTAATATTAAGAATCGCAGCCATTCTTTACTCCAAATACAGGCGGTATAAATTCGTTGTGGTCTCACCAATCAAATGTGCATCTGTGAAATTAAGAAAAACAGATATATCTATATTTTTTGCTATCATGCCGATGGTTCAAGACAATATGTGTCTGAACAAAACATCTTAAATGACTTGGCATCTATCCTCAACCGCATTCATTTGCCGGATAATATTGTGGCAGAATTAAAAGAAGAACTTAAAAAAGCCAAAGCCAATGAACGAAAATACTGCAAAGATGCTGTTGTAAAACTAAAAAAAGAACAAAAAAACTTAAAGGACAAACTTGACCACTTGTTTGATTTAAGGCTTGATGGCGAACTTGACAGAGAAACATTTGATGCCAAACGAAACGAGCTTCAGTTAAAGGTAAACAGAGTAAAAGATAAGATTCTTGCTCACGAAAAAGCAGATGAAAGCTTCAATAATACTCTTTTAGAACTTTTAGACATTGCAACAGAATCTGGATATTTGTTCTCCCGTTCTCAAAATATAGAACTTAAAAGGTTCTTATTAAAGTTTGTTTTCAAGAACTTATGGCTCACTGAAGGTAAGCTAACCTATGAACTAAACTTCCCATTTGAGTTGTTTGAAGAGAAAAATGTTAAGAGAACCAATCAGAACCTGTTAGAACTCGTGAAACCATTGGAAATTAAAGGATATGCAAAACTTTCTAACCAAACAGCCGGAAATGATAATATGGATTTATTAGAACTCCAATTTTCAGATAAAAAACAACGGGTTAGACCTGAAAATCTAACCCGAGTACTAATTGGTGAGCCCGACGGGATTCGAACCCATGACCCTTTGATTAAAAGTCAAATGCTCTACCGACTGAGCTACGGGCCCTCATCAATAACGAAGCAAGGTATAATAGATAAAAAACAGTTAGTCAATAAAAAAAATTCAAAAAAATTAAAAATTGTAAAAAATAGTTTATTTGTTAAAAATTGTATGTTATCATCCATTTCAAATTTGATTATTAAACTTTGTTTTTAAGGATTTGGGATATGTCAGATAGTAAGAATTCACAGCAGGCCGGACGTTATGATATGCTGCAGAATGCTGCCGGAGAGATACTGATCATTATCGAATACCGCGAGGGAGGCCCGGAAAATCCGCGTCTGGTCTATGACGGCGGCGAACAGGCCCTGTTATATCGCAGCCGCGAAAGCGCTTTCATGCTGAATTCTATTGCTGCCGAAGCACGGATGCCGCTGAAATCGGTTAACGAAGTGTTGATGGTCGAAATTGAAAATGACGATGTGGCCCGCGAATACAAAGTTCCGGTCCGTGTGGTTAAAAACCTGCAGGCGTTGGCATAAAACGGGCGGTGATAAACGATAATTTGGATGAGGGCTTTAAAAGCCCTTATTTCTTGTTATTATGTACAGCTGTAGTATAAAAAGACGGAAGAATATATGCTGGTAAATTTGCTCTTTTTGATTTTAGGTGCCGGACTGGTTTCGGAACTGGTTCCGAAAAACCGGCTGCCGGTTTTATGGTCGTTATTTTCTTCCGCGGCGGTCATGTATTTCATTTACCGGCTTTATCTGCTGGGGGCAGCCCCCGACTTTCGGCTGGTTTATCCGTGGCTCAAAATTCCTAATCTGTCGATAAATCTCGAAATTACGATTAATGCTCACAATATTTATCTGGTGTCGGCATTGTTGGTTTTGGCCTTGTTGGTATTGATGCAAAACACTTTTGGTTCCGAAACTGCCAAAAATGCTTTAAACGGTCTGGTGCTGCTTAATTTGTTGTCTGCCCTGATGCTTGTTTTTGCGGCAAACTATATTCAAATGCTGGTGGCGGTGGGGGTTTCCGATGTGCTGGTGTTCAGTATTATTAATAAAGTCGAAGCCAAAAAAAGGTATATTTATGCCAACTTTTTAGCTGATATCGGCTTGGTAAGCATTTTTGCGGTTATTTTGGGGCAAAGCGGCAATATTGAGCTCGGACCGTTGGCCGATTATGCACGACTCGGTCATCATAAAGACTTTGTGGCCATTATGCTGCTGTTGTGCATTTTTATTAAAACCGGTCTGTTTTTGTTTCAGGGAACTTATGTCGGCCTTCGGTTGCTGGGTTTTAACCGCCTGAATTTAATTGTATTTACCGCCACACCGCTAACCGGCTATCTGTTGTTGTTAAAAACCGAGTCGCTTTTGACGATTTCAGCCTATTCGTACCCGTTATTGAAAATATTTGCGCTGGCTTCGATTTTGTGGGGTGTTTACGGAGCGCTGATTATTGATAATCTCCGTCAGAAGGCGGTTTATTTTGCTCTGATGTTTTGGGGACTGGTATATGCTTTTGCGGCTTTTGGCAGCCGGCTGGCTTCTTTGGATTTTGCCATGCTTCTGATGGCGGCGTTTTTGTTCAGCCAAATTTTATTGTTGATTAGCGTTGCTGCCTCAAATGAAAACATGGTGTCGGAAATGGGCGGTTTTATCAAAAACCTCAAATTCACTTTTTTGCTCATTGTCGCGATTTTATCGGCTTATTTCAGTGCACTGTTGATGTTGCAGCCGGACAACCTCTGGTTGGTGTGGGGTTATATTGTATTGTTTGGTCTCGTGTCTTCTCAGATTATCGGTCAGATTTTGCTTGGAGAAAGTCATGCTGACGAACGGGTGCAGGCGATGCTGCATAATCCTCCGGCATTGATGTGGCTGCCGGCGGCGTGCATGGCTGCCGGAATGGGGTATTATTTTCGGATTGCACCGTTTTATTTGGTTCCGGTGTTGAGCGGCTGGCTGTTGTTATTTGCGGTGCGCCCCCTGCGTCAACTGGACCGCTGGTATGAGAGTGATATCGTACAGGAAGCAGATTATATGAATGCGCTTTACGAATGGCTGATTATTACACCGGTAAAGGTTATCGGTCGGGTCTTGTGGTTGACGGTGGACTTCATTTTTATTGAAAGAACCATCATCAATTCGGTTCAAAACGCACTGAGATTTATGATTTTTATCTTCCGTCGCATCCATTCTGGGACTTTGGGTGGGGCAGTTTTGTTTGTTCTGCTGGGATTTGCGGTGATCTGGTGGAGTTGGCGTTATGGAGGCTGACAAATGGAAAATCTGAGTTCACTGGTAAATGCCGTCATTATGGTGCCGTTGTTGGGTGCGCTGTTTGCTTCGCTTTCGCGCGAGGGCGCCCGTAAAACGGCGGGAAATGCTCTCGCGGTCGGTATCTTTACCGTTCTTTCCAATCTGGTGGTCTTGTGGCGTACTGCATTGCAGGTTGACGTCAGCAAAGACGGCTGGCAGGTGGTGGAAAAATTTAACTGGCTCGAAAATCCGAAAATTGAGTTGGTCTTTGGCATAGATATTTTTTCCCTGATGCTGATCGCCGCCGTTCATTTGGCGGTTTTGCTGGGTATGATCGGGGTTCGTCACAATACCTACCGTCAAAAGGCTTTGATCGTCTTTTCGCTGATGTTTCTCAGCATGATCAGCGGTTATTTTCTGGCATCCGATTTCTTTTCTTTTTATATCTTTTTTGAGGCAATGCTGTTGCCGTTGTTCATGTTGATCGGGATATTCGGCGATATCAAAAAACAGCCGGTGCTGTATCGGTTTTTTCTCTATAATCTGCTGGGTGCGGTATTTTTGTTTATTGCGCTGGTGGTTTTATACAATTATCAGAACGTCAGTATCCGTGAAGTCAGCCGGATTGTTTTGGGACAACGATGGGAAGTGTTGGTGTGGGGTTCCATTTTTATTGCTTTTTTGTCGCGGATTCCGGTTTGGCCGTTTCATTATTGGATCGCTTCGGTAAACGTCAACATCTCCAACCCGCTGGTCTTTATCATTGCCAACCTTATTCCATTGAGCGGTGTTTACGGTCTGGTACGCTTTTTTCCGGTTAATGCGCCGGAAGCGCTGGATCCCTACCTGCTGGTTTTGGAAGTCATCAGTATCGTAACCATGCTGATGATTGCGCTGATCGGGTTTGCCAAGCGTGATATCCAATACAAAATATTTGCCTACATGACGGTTTATTACATTATGTATCTGCTGGGGGCCTTATTGCCGACTGATGCCCTGTTGATGAATATTGGCTTTTCGCTCTTTTCTTATCTGATCATTATGGCAGCGCTGGAAGTGATGGTTGCCCATATTGATAACGAACGTCAATGCAACGAGATCAGCGAATGCGGCATTTTATGCAACATTCGCCGTACGTCGTGGGTGTTCTCTTTTTTGATTTTGGCCGCCATCGGTATGCCGTTGTCATCAATGTTTTTAAATAATATGGTAATTTTTGCCGGATTGTTGAAATTTAATATCCAAATGGCTGTTTGTATTTTGTTGGCGATTATCTTAAGTTCGGTCAGTTTGCTGCAACAGTTGTTTTATCTTAAGTATCCGCCCGACACCGAAGAAGCCTTGCCGGTTTTGAACGGCGAATGCACGGCGGCTGATATTTCGCCGCGGATTTTTGCGGTAATGCTGTTGACGGCGGCGCTGTTGATTTTGTCATTCGTCAATCCGTTGTGGTTTATCGGTTAGGAGAAAAATATGCTGGTTAATTATATTGCTTTGTTGCCGGAAGTTGTTTTAATCCTCGGAATGATCTTGAGCTTGGCGGTACGCGGGTTGCGCCGCGGCAACACGCCGAGAACCTTTTTTACGATGGCCAAATGGACAATTGTCGTAACAATGATACTGACAGCGGTTTTTTATAATCAAAACGCCGGCACATATTTCAGCAACAATAATTATACAACCTTGTTTAAAGTGATTATCTGCATTTTCACCTTGTGGTGGAGCTCGTTGTCGCTGAAACGTTTTCAAAGCCGTAACATCTCCAGCTTTGCTTTTTACTTTTTGATATTGTTCTATCTGCTCTGCTTTTCGCTGGCCATTTCCGCCCGTTCTCTGTGGGTGCTGGCCGCGGCCTTAATTCCTTGTCAACTACTCAATTATCCTCTGTTGAAAATTGATGCCGAAGAACAGTTTTATCCGCGCTTTCGCCGTTATCTGCTGTTTGCCTTTCTGTTTTCGGCCGCTCTGGCCGCCGGCGTCACCGCATTGCAGCATTATGCGGGTATGGTCGATTATGCCGGGTTGGAAGATTTTCTGAACCAAACGCCTTCTCCGGGATGGCAGATTGAAGTTTCGTTTGTGCTGATAATGATATTTTTCTTGTTTGCGCTGGGGGTGGCGCCGTTTCATTTTTGGTTTGCCGAAGTGGTCTCAGGCGCTATTTTGCCGGTGGGCGGCTATTTGACGGTAGTACCGGTGTTTGCTTATTTTGCCTGCCTGATCAATTTGATTGTCAACGTTTTTTATCCCCTTTATGACTGGTTTATGCCGGCATTGCTGGTGTTTGGCGTATTGTCGGTCTTTATCGGTGCGATCGGTGCTAACAGCGAAGATAACCTGCGTCGTATCTTTGCCTATGCCAGTCTTTATTATACCGGTGTTCTGATTATTGCGGCGGCGGATGTCAATGATCAGAGCCTGCTCGGCGCTTTTATCTATCTGTTGGTATATATCATGGCGATTTTTGGTGTGTATACGGTGTTTTTCGGTTGTCGCAGCAAGGGAGAATATTTGCGGGAATTGAGCGAAATCCGCGGACTTTCGACTCAGCGGCCGTTTGTGGCCGCCGCGTTGCTGGTGTATATGATTTCTCTGATCGGCACGCCGCCGCTTTTGGGTTTTTTAGGCAAACTGTCGGTAATCAATGCTCTGGTGACCGGAGGCAGCTATGGTTTGATGGCAGTGATTGCGTTTTCGATGCTGATTTTGGTCTATGCCTATCTCAAAATCATCACCGTTATCTATTTTGAGCCGCGCAACATTAGCTTTGACAGAGTCGACAAAGGGGTGTATATATACTTGGCGGTTAATATACTGCTGATCGCAATCACTGTGTTAAATCCCAAATATCTGATGCACGATGTTGAAATGATGCTGGTGGCAATTTTGTAATTGAGGAGCCCCGGAGATGTGGCAATGTTTTGAATATGACGAGCTGGAAAGCACCAACGACGAAGCAATACGTTTGTCTGCCGCGGCTGCCGGGTGCTGTTTGGCGGTTACGGCTGAAAGACAGACTGCCGGTCGCGGGCGCCGCGGGCGCAACTGGCAGAGTTTGGAAGGCAATTTATTTTTATCGATGGCACTGCCTTTTGATCTGGCAAACTGCGGCGCTTTGGTACTCATTTCCGGGTTGGCGCTTTTGCAGGCGGTAAAAGAACTTGATCCGGCGGCCGATGTCGTTCTTAAATGGCCCAACGATGTCTTGTTAACCGGTGCTAAAATATCAGGTATTCTGTTAGAAAAAGGTGTCGGTGATTATATGATTATCGGGATCGGCGTCAATTTGAAAGCCGCACCGGAGAACGGAACCCTTTACCGGGTGACCAGCCTGCTGCAGGCCGGAATAGTTACCGATCGCCGGACATTTATGGAGAAATATCTTAACTGCTTTGACGGATTGTACGCCTTATGGACACAAAAAGGAACCGAAGCGGTTGCCGCATTATGGCAGTCTTATGCCAAAGGGATCGGCGACCGAATTTGCGTACGTACCGCCAAAGAAGAAAAAAGCGGCATTTTTACCGGTCTTGACGATCAGGGGATGCTGATTTTGCAAACGCCCGCCGGCCGGGAAGTTATCAGTGCCGGAGATGTATTTTTTGAAGATGAAAGAAAAAGAGAAAATGATTAATAAATTTGAAAAAGAGGGACTGTATTTTATAACCCTCGGCGGTGCCGACGAAATCGGCATGAATATGTATATATATGCCCACAACGGCAAGTTCATTATGGTGGATGCCGGTTACGGTTTTTTGAACGATAACTATCCCGGAATGGATCTTTGTTTTGCCGATGCTTCGTTCTTTGCCAACTATGCTGAGGATTTTGAAGGAATTTTTATTACCCACGCTCACGAAGACCATTTCGGTGCGGTGGCTCAGGTATGGCCGCTGCTGAAATGCCCGGTTTACGGCAGCGAGTTTGCGTTGGGACTGATTCGCAACCGTCTGCGGGAGTGCAAACTGGACGGACAGGTGCCGCTTAATCCGATGGCGGGACATCAGACAATAAAAACGGCAAATTTTTCGGTTGAATTTGTACCGGTGGTCCATTCGGTGCCCGAGACGGCGGCGTTGGTGATTAAGGCCGCCGATAAAACGGTGGTCCATGCGACCGACTGGCGTTTTGATGACAGCGCGTTGAAAATTCTGCAAACTGATTATGAAAGTTTGGAAAATGCCGGAAAGCACGGCGTGGATATGTTTGTCTGCGATTCGACCAACATTGAAGTCGAAACCGCTTTGCCGAGTGAATTTGAGGTGCGGCAATGCCTGATGAAATTGATTCCGGGTTTGAAAAAAACAGTTGTGGCGACTTGTTTTGCCTCTAACCTGACCCGTTTGGAAAGTCTCATTTTGGCTGCAGATGCCGCCGGACGGACGCCGATTTTGATTGGTCGTAGTTTGCTTAACAATATGAAAGTAGCCAAAGAAATCGGATACTTCAAGGAGATGCCGCGTTGCTACGATATTAAAGAGGCGGTTGACATTCCTTCGGACAATGCGCTTTATATCTGTACCGGATCACAGGCCAATTATCGTTCCGCCCTGACTTCAATTGTCAACAACCAGAGTCGCTACGTTAAATTAGGCAAAGGGGATACGGTGATTTTCTCGTCCAAAATTATTCCCGGCAACGAAGAAAAAATCAGTGAAATGCAGGAAAAACTGATTGCTCAGGGGGTCAATGTGATTACCGACCGCGATGAACTGGTTCATACCTCCGGCCATGGCAGCAAAGAAGAAATTTGCAAAATGTATCAGATTCTGAAACCGCGGCTGGTGCTGCCCGTTCACGGTGACAAGAAGTTTATTCGCGAACATAAGCGTTTTGCGACCGAATGCGGCATTAAGCAAGTCATGAGCATGGAAAACGGCGATGTACTGCAACTTAAAGGAGACCAGGCCAAAATTGTCGGCACTATTCCGACCGATACGCTGGCGGTGGACCGGACGGAGATTGTGTCACTCAATTCCGAGGTGGTTAAACGGCGCAAGCAGATTGCCTATAACGGCAGTGTGTTTATCAGTGTTATTTTCGGTGAAAAGTGGGAATTGATTGCGTTGCGAATATCTTCGAAAGACATTTTGGAACCTGATGCGTTTGCCGCCCTGCGTGATCAAATTGTTGAAGACGTTTCGGAGGCTTTGCCCGATGTAGTGGCAGGACTGCACTATAGAGAAACGGCAATTCTCGACTATATCCGGGTGCAGGTACGGCGCAAAATCGAAAAAGCGACCGAGATGAAACCGGTCACCTTTATTCACTTTTATAAGCTGCCGCTGGTGGAAGAAAAAGTGGAGCTGGAAGACGACGTTGACGCCGGTCAGCCGCTGATTATTTATCCTTCGCCCGAAATAGAAGGCTGAGTCCAAGTTAAACGGTGGGGCAGCTTTGTTCCACCGGCAGATAAACCGCAAAGGTGGTTCCGTCGGCGGTTGTGGATGTTACGCGCATATTCCCGCGGTGGCGGATCAGGATGTGTTTGGCGATGGCCAGTCCCAGGCCCGAGCCTTTAATATTTTTGTTCTTATGGGTCTGCATGCGGTAAAATCGTTCGGTCAGACGGGAGATATACTGGTCGGATATCTTTTCGCCGAAGTTGTGAACGGCGATCACGACCGCCCTGCCGCCGGCGACTTCATAGCTCTTGGAAGGCGGCACGGTTTCGGCAGTGTGGACCGATACGGTGATGGCGGTATTTTCTTCGCCGTATTTGATGGCGTTGTCGCACAAGTTTTGCACCAACTGCCTTATTTGCCCGTAGTCAGCAGTTATTTCCGGCAGGTCGGGTGCAATGTTCAATTCAAATTTGACATTGCGTGCGCGTGCTTTCAGCATCAGGGCGTTGGTAACGTCTTCGGCAATCGGGGCAAGGCTGATTTTTTCTTCCGGCGCCTGGTCTTGTGTCATTTCGATTTTGGAAAGCGAGAGCAGGTTTTCGATCAGCATTGACATGTAAGCGGCTTGCTCGCTCATGATTTTAAGAAAAGTATCGCGGGCGTTTTCATCGTCTCTGGCCGAGGTCTGAAGGGTTTCGATAAAGCCGGAAATAACCGACAGCGGCGTACGCAGTTCATGACTGGCGTTGGCCACAAAGTCGGACTGCATTTTTTCGATTTTGGTGGCTTTGGCAAAATCATACAGCGAAATCACAGCAACCGCGCGTCCTTTGGAAATCCACGGCAGCTGTTTAATATGAGCATACAGTTTTTGCATGTTTTCCTGATTGCCGGCTTTGTTGCCGCGGTCGACGTAAAAAATCAGGTTTTCTGATTCGCTTTCCGAGCGCAGCACTCTTCCGACCGCATTGATAAAATTGTTGGAGGAGAAAATAGTTTCCACTTTGCAATCGGTAATGTTGTCGCCGAGCAGATTGCGGGCGGAAATGTTGGCACCGAGAATGTTGCCGGAACGGTCAATCATTAAAATCGGATCGGGCAGGGTATCGAGGACGGCGGTGTCGGATATTGTCTGTGCTTCCAGTTTTTCGGCCTTTTCGGTCCAAAAACGGTGCATTTCGTTAACGGCGGTTACAATTTGCCGGGTATCGCTTTCGGTAAGGTCAAAATCCTGATCGGCAACGTTTTCTTCTTTGGAGAGGCGAAAAATGTATTTGCGGATCTGTTGTAGTTCAAAAGTGAGCGGAAACAGCCACACGATGTTAAATAAGATAATTGAGGCATAGGCCATCACTGCAATGCTTGCCGGCAGCAGTTTCAGGGCCACCAGCATGATAAATACCATTGCCGGCGGCATCGACAGCGCCAGAATGCGGTTGGCGAAGTTGGTATCCTTTTCAATTTCGAAAAGCTTGCTCCGGCGCTTGTGAAACATGGTAATAATCCTTGAAGTGTGTTAAAAAAAGATAGACTACTGATAATAGTAATATATAATACAATACGTTTAAATTTGTTAAATATCGAATGGTAAAAGCAGACTATGACAGAAGGAAAAACACCCGTCTTGACGCCGATGATGGCACAGTACCTTGAGACCAAAAAAGCCTACCCGGGCTATCTCCTGTTTTATCGTATGGGCGATTTTTATGAAATGTTTTTTGACGATGCGGTAGAGGCCTCCAAAGCGCTGGATATTGCCCTGACCAAACGCGGCAAACTCGAAGGCGAAGACGTGCCGATGTGCGGGGTGCCCTTTCATGCTTACGAAGCCTATTTGGCGCGGCTGATAAAACACGGTTTCAAAGTGGCGATTTGCGAACAGATGGAAGATCCCAAAGAGGCCAAAAAACGCGGCGCCAAATCGGTGGTGCGCCGGGATGTAATCCGTCTGGTTACCGCCGGTACGCTGACCGAAGATAATCTGCTCGATTCGCGCCGCAACAATTTTTTGCTCAGTTTGGCCAAAACCGGCGAAATACTGGGCGTTTCGTGGCTTGATTTGTCGACCGGAGATTTCTTTTTGGAAGAAGTCTCGCTGAAGAACAAACCTGAAGCCGTCGTGGTCAGCGGGTTGCTGTCACGCCTGAATCCGGTAGAAATCCTGATATCTGATAATTATCTGCAATCGCCGAAGCTGTTTGAACTTTTTAACGAATACCGCAAAAAGTTGTCGGTGTTGCCGCAGGCGCGCTTTAACGCCGAGAACGCCCGCCGCAATCTGCTGCGACTGTTTAAGGTAGAAACCCTGGATGCTTTCGGCAGTTTCAGTCGCGCTGAAATCACCGCTGCCGGCGTCTTGATGGATTATGTCGAAACTACTCAGAAGGGACAAATGCCGCGGGTGGAAAAGCCGGTCAAAATCTATGAACAGCAGGTGATGGAAATCGACGGGGCCACTCGCCGCAGCCTGGAATTGCTGGAATCGTCTTCCGGTGATAAAAACGGTTCGTTGCTGGCGGTGCTTGATCGTACCGTTACCGGCGCCGGGGCGCGGATGCTGGCCGGACGCATTGCCAGCCCGCTGGTTGATACCGCCGAAATTACCGAACGTTTGAATGTGGTGGAATTTTTTATGAACGAAGATTTTGTTCGTCAGGATCTTCGCCTGCTGCTAAAGTCCTGTCCCGATATTGAACGGGCGGTTTCCCGCCTCAGCCTGGAACGGGGCGGTCCGCGCGATCTGGCAGCGCTCAAGGCTACGTTGGCAGCGGTGCCGAAAATGAAAAATATTCTGGCTGCCAAGTCGAAGAGTAATCTTGACGGTGCGCTCCCCGAAGCGCTTAAAAAAATTGTGTCGCGATTGGGGCATCACGAAAATCTGGTTGACGAGCTGGAACGAGCGCTGGAAGACGAACTGCCGCTGTTGTCGCGGGACGGCGGTTTTATTCGCGAAGGCTATTATCCGCCGCTGGATGAAATCAAAAGACTGAAAAACAACAGCCAACAGGTAATATTGCAGTTGCAGGAAAAATATGCCGCTGCGACCGGAATTGCGAATTTGAAAATCAAGTATAACAATTTGATCGGCTATTTTGTGGAAGTTCCGGTGAAGTTTGCAACTCAGATGCTGGAGAACAAAGATTTTATTCATCGCCAGTCGGTTTTGAATGCGGTGCGTTTTACGACGGTGGAACTGACCGAAGTTGAAAATGAAATTCGCGGAGCCGGAGAAAAATCGCTTGCCACCGAGCTGGAACTGTTTAACAAGCTGGTCACCGAGATCCGCATTGCTGCCGATGACATATCCCGTACCGCCAAAGCGTTGGCAGAACTTGACGTCGGTGCCGCTTTGGCCGATTTGGCTGCAGAAAAAAATTATTGCCGTCCGGTGGTTGACGACTCTTTTTGTTTTGAAATTGCCGAAGGACGTCATCCGGTGGTGGAGGCATCGCTGTCCCGGGAACACGGTGCGGCTTTTGTCGGCAACGATTGCCGTTTGGGCGGAGACAACAGCAATATTTGGCTGATTACCGGTCCCAACATGGCCGGTAAGTCGACTTTTTTGCGTCAGAATGCAATTATTGCGGTAATGGCACAGATCGGTTCGTATGTTCCGGCTAAAAGCGCGCATATCGGTGTGGTCGGAAAGTTGTTTTCCCGTGTCGGCGCTTCCGACGATTTGGCGCGCGGGCGTTCCACTTTTATGGTGGAAATGGTGGAAACCGCCAGTATCTTAAACCGGGCGGATGAACGCTCGCTGGTAATCTTGGACGAAATTGGACGCGGGACCGCCACCTTTGACGGTTTGTCAATTGCCTGGGCGGTGGTGGAACATCTGCACGAGGTCAATCGCTGCCGGGCGCTTTTTGCCACCCATTATCATGAACTGACTTCTCTTGTGGACAAACTGCATAAAATGTCGTTGCATTGTATGCGGATTAAAGAGTTTAATGATGAAGTAATTTTTTTGCATGAAGTCATTGACGGCGCTGCCGACCGTTCTTACGGTATCCACGTCGCTAAATTGGCCGGGTTGCCGGCGGTTGTGTTAAAACGGGCCGAACAGGTTTTGGCCTCATTGGAAAACGACAAGAAGAACACAAATATTAAGGTGCTGGCCGATGATCTGCCGTTGTTTGCCAACCTGAAAAAAGAGGAAGAACACAAAGCGCCGTCGCCGGTTGAGAAAGCTCTGGCAGAAGTTTGCCCCGATAATCTGACACCGCGGGAAGCACTGGATGAGCTTTATCGTCTAAAAGACTTGTTGGGAGAAATGTAATGCCCTTTACCGCAAACCAGATCCGGTCTTTAGCGGTTGCCGTTGTTCGTTACGAAGGGAAAGTCCTGGCTGTCCGGGGAATTGACCATGTGAAAAACGAAGAATTTTTCCGCTTGCCCGGCGGCGGAATCGAATTTGGGGAAACAGCCGAACAAACGTTGCAACGTGAGTTTGCCGAAGAGTTCGGTGTTGAGATCAAAGTCGGACGTCGGCTCGGTGTGGCAGAAAATATTTTTTGTTACGAGGGAAAAAACGGTCACGAAATCATTTTTGTTTTCGAAGCCTTTCTTGCTGACGAAAAACTGTATTCCCCGACAGGCCTGCCTTTTATTGAGCCGGGTACGGAAGATCCCGCCGCCCGATGGGTGATGCTGGCGCCGGAAACGCGGCTTTATCCCGAAGCCGTTCGGCAACTGAATTTTTAAACACATTATATAAGGAGAAATAAAAAAATGTTCAAATTTATCTGTTCGCTGTTGGTCACACTGGGAATCAGCGCGGTTGCCGCTGATGCTGCCGAAACCGCCAAGCCCTACGCCGATGTTAAAGATCCGGAAAATACCCTGCTGTTAAAATTAAAAGACGGGGATGTTCTCATTCAAATGTTTCCCGAAGACGCGCCCCGCCATGTGGCACGAATTAAACAACTGGTTCGGGAAGGCTTTTACGACGGCCTGAAATTTCATCGCGTCATTGACGGCTTTATGGCCCAGACCGGCGACCCGCGCGGTAACGGCACCGGCGGCAGCGGCAAAAACCTGAAGGCCGAATTTAACAATCGCCCGCACAAACGCGGTGCGGTTTCGATGGCACGGGCTGCGAGTCCCGATTCGGCGGACAGCCAGTTTTTCATCTGTTTTGACGATTCCCGTTTTCTTGACCGCCAGTATACGGTTTGGGGACAGGTCATTTCGGGAATGCAGGCCGTTGATAAAATCAAGCGCGGCACCGGTCCCAACGGCACAGTTTACAGCCCGGACAAGATTGTTTCGATGAACGTAGTCGCCGATTTGCAGAAATAAAAAGCAAGATTACGGTCAAATGAAGAAGAAGCGGTTGGGTGAAATTTTTCATACCGCTTCTTTCGTTTTTATGTTGGTATCATAAAAAGCAATGAAATCAATAAGATGGTTTGCGGTACTATAATACCAGCAATTAAAATATTGAAAAACACTGCTTTTTTATGTTGACAAGCGTCAAACTTTCGCTATATTGACGAGGAATTTAATAACCATCTTTAACAAAGAGAGAAAATATGAACACTTATGCAACCAAGCCATCGGACATTGAAAGAAAATGGTATGTCGTTGACGCCAGCGGTGTTGTATTGGGCAGACTTTCGGCCGAAATTGCCAAGATTTTGCGCGGCAAACACAAACCGAGTTTTGTTCCGAACCTGGACTGCGGCGACTATGTTATCGTTATCAATGCCGACAAAGTTAAACTGACCGGCAAAAAACTGACCGATAAAGTTTATTATCGCCACACCGGCTGGATCGGCGGTATCAAAGAAACGACTCCGGCTAAAATTCTTGCCGGTAAGTTCCCGGGCCGCGTTATCGAAAAAGCGGTTGAAAGAATGATTTCCCGCAATCCTCTGGGCCGTCAGCAGATGACTAAGCTGAAGGTATATGCCGGCGCCGAACACCCGCATACAGCCCAAAACCCGATCGTTCTGGACATTGCTTCCCAGAATCCGAAAAATAAAAGGAGTCCGTTATAATGGCTAAATTAGAATCTTTGAAAGACATTAAAGTATCTGCTGCCGAAACCGCGGCGGAAGTTCGTAAGCCGAAACGCGACAAATTCGGACGTTCTTATGCCACCGGCAAAAGAAAAGATGCGGTTGCCCGTGTATGGGTTAAACCGGGTAAAGGCAACATCACGGTTAACAGCAAAACGTTGGACGAATATTTTGCCCGTCCGGTTTTGAAAATGATTATCAATCAGCCGTTCGAAGTTACCAACCGCGTTAACGAATTTGACGTTGTATGCACTGTCAGCGGCGGTGGTCTTTCCGGCCAGGCCGGTGCAATCAAGCACGGCATTTCCAAAGCCCTGAACGATTACGAACCGGAACTGCGTTCGGTCCTGAAAGCCGCCGGCTTCCTGACCCGTGACGACAGAACCGTCGAACGTAAAAAATACGGCAAAGCTAAAGCCCGTCGTTCTTACCAGTTCTCAAAACGTTAATTGGTATCAACTGTTTATGCAGTATTTTCAATGGGTTGCAAGAAATTGTAACCCATTTTTTATGGTTCGGGCGTAATACGACCGGCGTAAGCAGGCAGATGCAGACATTCCAGCCCAGCCGTCAGGCCTGCGTAGTCGTTGGGCTGGGCGAACGTCGTTCGCAATGGTTAATACCACCGGTATCAGCCGGTGAAGCTTTATGCTCTATGCCATAGATGGTTTCTGCAAACGGCTCTTTTGTGTTTGGTAGCAGGCAAAAGGATGCTGTGTCCGATTTGATTCATGTGTATAACTTTGTGAACAAAACGATTCCCTAATTGCAATTTGTTCCGACTCCCGCTAACGTTTGCTTAATGAATGTTAATAAAAGGTTAAGGAAATGGATTCAAGTCAGGAGATGATTGTAACCGAAGATGGTGACGTGACGATTACCGCCGGGTCGGAACTGGTGGAGGCGTCTCATCATGCCGGACAAGAGTTTTTATGGGGATATTACTTCTGTATTGAAAACAATTCGGACCAGAAGATTACTCTGCTTGGTAAAAATTGGAATATTACCGACGACAGCGGTCGTTGTTTTTGCGATGACTCCGAAGGTTTCAGCGGCGAGATCCCCGAGTTGGAACCGGGTGAATATTTTGAATTCAGTGCTACCGCGCCGCTTAAGGCTGCCCACGCTGTTTTCTATGGCAGTTGCAAAATTTTGAAAGGTGCTGCCAAAATTGCCGAAAGTATCCGTTTGCCGGTATTGCAATTTGATGCCGGACACCGATGTGCCGCTCCGGTTTTGCACTGATTAATTTTAACGAAAAAAGGCCGTATGATTACGGTCTTTTTTATTGCCTGTGGTTTACAGGATTTTTCGGTGTTTTCTGCTGCCGCGTATGGTCAAAATGCCTGCTTTGCCGTTGATCCGAGATCCTAAGTTCGCAGGAATTTTTTTCCGTGCCGGGAAGTCATCGTTTTTTTAGGTCCTGGAGATGTTTGATCATTGCAGAGCCGCAAAAATAAAACCCGGTCTAGGAACCGGGTTTTATTGACCGCAAAACAATTGACTGATTATTCGTAGTCTTGAATATACTGAGAATTCTCAATATACATGTTGAGATATTTGTTGATATTCATCTGCATGCGGGCGTTGAACTCTTCAAACAGTTTTTCAACCATGTTGTTCCAGTATCTTTCCTTGTCTTCAATGGAAGTGTCAACCGGAATGGTGAGCTCGCGCCATGCTTCCAGCGAAGTTTCGGCGCTGGAGAATTTGTAAGGGTCGTTGACTCTCAAAACCACCGACAGTTTGGCGCGGTATTTGAGACTGTCTTTTTCGAACAGTTTGTCGGATTTAACCACTTCTTCGGTTACGCTGGCGTCTTTAATAACGAAGGTAGCCTGTTTGTCAGAAGAGAAATCAACTGCTTTCAACCGGTCGTTTGCCCAAAGTTTGGCTGTTTTTTCGATCGAAACCGGAAACAGATGTTCAACGTTGGGGCGGGTAAAAGAAGGCGTGAATTCGGAAATGACTTCTACTTTGTTGACTTTCAGGTTGACAATGCCGTCGCTGTTAAAACGTGGTTCGTTGTATTTCTGAGGAACCGCCTCATTGTCAGAAGCGCAGGCGGCAAGCGTAGAAATCAGGGCCAAAGCGCAGAACATAGAAAGAATATTTTTAATCATTGGTTTAATCCATAGTTGTTAATACGGTTTATGCTTGTAAATTCTATTTTATTGTTTAACATGCCGTCTGTAAAAATCAAGTGAAAATAGGTTTTTGTAATGGAAAATGATGAAAAAAGGCCGGTAACGCCCCCAAAAAAACGAAAAATGACACCGGTGCGACTGAAGAATATAGCCCTTTATTATCTGCAGCGGTTTGATTCTTCGGCCGACAATCTCCGTCAGGTTCTGACCCGCCGGGTTCGCGACAACGCGAGACAGACGCCGGATTTAGACATGCATCGGGCCGCAGAGTGGATTGAAGAAATAATCACGGAGTTTGAACGCGTCGGTTATCTTAATGACCGCCGTTATGCCGAATTTAAAATTGCCGGTTATCTGGCGGCCGGAAAACCGGAACGTTATATCCGCATTAAAATGCGGCAGAAAGGCGTGGACGAAGCTTTGGTGAACGAAATTCTGGCAGATTCGGAAATTGATGAAGAAAGCGCCGCGGTTAATTTTGCCCGTAAGAAGAAAATCGGTCCGTTTCGTGCCGATGAGGAAAGCCGCCGCGTCTGCCGGCAAAAAGACCTGGCGGCCATGATTCGCGCCGGTTTTGATTACGAAACCGCCAAACAGGTCATCGGCGGTGAATTTTATGAGGAGAGCATATAAAATATTTGTAAAATTATATTTCTTACGTTATTATAAAAAGCCGGTAGGGCAACGCTTGCAAGGGTAAGAAATGGCATCGGACGAAGAAAAAATAGCCGCACTGAAAGCAATCAGGGACAAAGCCAGGGCCTCCCGCCAGGGAATGGCCGAAGACGGTGCTTTTGCTGTCTGTGACCAAGATGACGATGATTTGTTCCGCCCCGCACGCGCGATACGGCATGACGGCGCTTTTTATTCGGAAGATGAAGATTATGACGATCCTGCGTACGAAGACGATGAGCCGCCTTACCGGGAAAATGAATTTGACGACGCCGACAATTATGACGACGATTCCGTGCCTTACGATGACAATGACGCCGATTTTTACAATGAGGACGATGAAGCGTTTCCGTTTGATGACGATGAGGAAGAAATAACTTCGGAAAGCGAGGAAAACGGCGACGATCTGCCGCTGCCGCCCGATGACGACGATGACGGCGAGCCGGATCCGTGGCGGGCCGTTTTTCGCGATCCTGAAGATGATTTGCCGATTCTCAATATTGAATTTAACGGCAAAAACCTTGAAAACGGCGAGTTTGATCACGAAGACCTTTCCAACGCCAATTTTTCGGCTGCCAACCTGTCCGGTGTAAACTTTTCGGGTTCCGATTTGCGCGGCGCCGATTTTTCGGGTGCCAACCTGACCGATACCAATCTTTCCGGTGCCGACCTGACCGGTGCCATTTTTGCCGGCGCTCAGCTGATCGGTACCAACTTTACCGGCGCAATAATGAATAATGTGGTGTTGACTGATGTTTATTTCCAGGACGCCATTCTGCTTGATATCACCATTGACGATATCAGTTTGGAAGAATTGCAGGAACTGGTGGAGTATCTGGCACAATACTATCCGCATAAGCTGAATCTGACCAAAATCAATTTAACGATGCTGGATTTGCGCAAGATTGATCTGAGCAAAGTCAGCTTGCGCGGGGTTGATTTTACCGGCGTCGATTTTACCGGTGTTAACATTGCGGAACTTGATTTGAGCGAATGTATCATTACGCCGGAACAAATTGCTCAGGCGCTCGGACGGGTGCCGACGGCGATGGAACTGAAGAAAATTCTTGCCCCGAAGAAAAAAGTGCGCAAGGGTGGCAAGGGAATCGACTTTACCGACTTTTTTCTTAACGATGCCCGTAATTTCGGTGTTTACAATGTATCGGGTTTTAAGGGAATGGATGTACAGAATTTAGTGAAACTGGGACAAAAGGCGTTTAAGCGCAAGGAAAAAGCACCGGTAAAAGACGAAGAAGCGTTGGAACATATCCGTCAGCAGAACAAGGCCAACAAAGAGGAATTGCGCAATGTGATCGAAGAACGCAAGCGCCGGGTGCTGGAGGCCAAGCGGCGGCAAAAAGAAATGCCGGAAATGTTTAACGGCCATGACCGCGGCGGTTATCAGCGATAGGAAACAAGATGGAAGACACGCTTTTTTCACATAATGTCAAACGGCCGCTTGCCGACCGTTTGCGCCCCCAAACCCTCGCGGAAGTCGTGGGACAGAATCATGTGGTCGGTTCCGATGCGCCGCTGGGGCGGATGGTTGCGTCGCGCAAAATCACCTCCTTTATTCTTTGGGGGCCTCCCGGTTGTGGCAAGACCACAATTGCCCGGCTGATTGCGGAACATACTAACTTGTATTTTGAACAGATATCGGCGGTTTTTTCCGGTGTGGCCGATTTGAAAAGAGTGTTTCAATACGCGCAGGAACGGCGGGTTGCTCAAGGCAAGGGAACCTTGTTGTTTGTCGATGAAATTCATCGTTTTAACAAGTCGCAGCAGGACGGTTTTTTGCCCTATGTTGAAGACGGAACGATCATTCTGGTCGGTGCCACCACTGAAAATCCGTCTTTTGAACTGAACGCAGCTTTGCTTTCGCGCTGCCAGGTATTTGTTCTCAATCGTTTAAATTCTGACGATTTTGAGGAACTGTTGCGCCGGGCGGAAAAAGAAACCGGACGCAAACTGCCGGTAGACGACGAAGCGCGTGAATTAATGAAGGCAACTGCGGACGGGGACGGCCGTTATATTCTCAATTTGGCGGAAAGCGTGTTGAATTATGCCAAAGAGGGCGAAATTTTCGATAAGGAGAGTCTGCTAAAGATTATTCGTTCGCGGGCGCCGGTGTATGATAAAGGGCGCGACGGTCACTACAATCTGATTTCGGCGGTTCACAAGTCGTTGCGCGGTTCCGACGTTGATGCGGCGCTGTACTGGGTGGCGCGGATGATTACTGCCGGCGAGGATCCGAAATACATTTTCCGTCGATTAACCCGTTTTGCGGTGGAAGATGTGTCGATGGCGGATCCCAACGCGGTTCAGCAGGCGATTGCCTGTTGGGACACTTACAAACGTCTGGGCTCGCCGGAAGGTGATCTGGCCCTGATGCAACTGACGGTTTATCTGGCAACCGCGCCTAAATCGGCCGGCGTCTATAAGGCGATGCATCAGGCGCTTGATCTGGCCAAAAAGACCGGCTCGCTGATGCCGCCGAAACATATTTTAAATGCGCCGACCAAGCTGATGAAAGAACTGGGATACAATCAGGGCTATGTTTACGATCAGGATTTGGACGACGGTTTTTCGGGGCAGAATTATTTTCCCGACGGAATTCGTCGTCAAAAACTGTATCGTCCGGTAGAACGCGGCTTTGAGCGGGAAGTGAAAAAAAGAGTGGAGTATTTTGAAAAACTCCGTCAGGAAAAAAACAGAAACAAACAACAGGAGGAATAGATGCTGGAACTTGCCGAAGATGAACAACAGGTTTTTACCGAACAAATGATTGCCCAGGCTCTGGAAGGAAAAACACCGTCGCAGAATCCGACCTTTTATGCGCTGATCGGTGCCCCCGGTTCGGGAAAGTCAACACTGGCGGCACAGATTGACAATGCCGTCGTCATTTCCTCCGACCATATTATTGCAGAATATGCCAAAACGTTGGGCATTGATATTCGCGAGGATTTTTGCGATTCCGAAATCGGCCGCTTTGCCACCAAAGTGTCAAACGAAATCTATAAAGCGGCGGTGCGGCAGCAAATGGATATTGTTTATGATACCTCGGTGTTGCAAAATAGCGTAAAAATGTTGGAACATGTTCCAAAGTTTGGTTATACAACCAAACTTAAAGTCATGTTGGTTGATGAATATCAGGCAGCGCTGAATGTCGTTGAACGCAAAATGAATAACGATGAAGCATACGGAAAACATCGTGCCCTGAGGGAAAAATTCGGCTATCCGACCGGCAATCCGTTGGGGGTTAAGCCGAGTGTGTCACTCAATGTTTCGGCAGCGGTAATGGATTTTGTACAGAAGGCGGCAGATGCCGGCCTGCCGATGGAAATTTATGAGTTTGGCAAAAAAGAGCCTTCGTTCAAAACCGGAGACGATTTTGACCGTTTTGTGGAAAATCTTGAACTGGCACCGATGGAACAGCATTTAGAACGGTGCGAAAAGCTGAAACGGCGCGCCGATCACGCCGGGAGAGAAGACGACTTCATGCAGTTGATGGCGCTAAAAAGGGAAATGATGGAAAGAAAATAATACATGTCTGTAGAATTGATAAAAGTGAAGCCGGCTGATGACGGTATGCGGCTTAACCGCTGGTTTTTAAAATATTATCCCAACCTTACGCTCGGGCGGTTGCAAAAGCTGCTGCGAACCAAACAGATTAAGGTTGACGGCAAACGCGCCGAGGCCGGGTTAAAGCTGATGGCGGGACAGGAAGTGCGGGTGCCGCCGCTCAAAGATGACGAAGCGTTGCCGCAAAAAAGCGCCGAACTGTCGGCCAGGGAAATCGATTTTATTCGCAGCCTGGTTATTTTTAAGGACGAGAACCTGATTGCGATTAACAAACCTTCCGGGCTGGCGGTGCAGGGCGGAACCAACACCAGCTTCCATGTTGATGGTTTGCTTGACGGACTGAAATTTGATAATGAAGAACGTCCCAAGCTGGTTCACCGGATTGATAAAGACACCAGCGGCGTTTTGCTGTTGGCGCGCCATCGCAAGGCGGCCGATCTGCTGACCGGTGCCTTTCGTGAACGCCGGTTGAAAAAAACTTATCTGGCGCTGGTCAGCGGCTGTCCTTGCCCTTCCGAGGGCGAAATCAAAGCGCCATTGGAAAAAGCAGGCGAAAAAATGGTGGTCGGTTCCGGGGGGCAGAGCGCCCGCACTTTATACCGGGTGCTGGACAACGTCGGAGAGCGTTTTGCGTTGATTGAGGCGTCGCCGTTGACCGGAAGGACGCACCAAATCCGGGCTCATCTCGAGTCGGTCGGGTGTCCGATTATCGGTGATGACCGCTATTTTGGCAGTGAACGCAAAAAATTTAATCTTTTTGCCGACAAATTGCACTTGCATGCATACAAAATTGATTTATCAGCCATATATAATAAGAACATTGTGATTGCCGCGCCGCTTCCGGCTCATTTTAAAGCCAGCCTGGAAGCGGCCGGGCTGGTGTTTAAATCCTGAAAAGATGATAGATGAGGAGCCGAAGATGCGTTTTTTGAAATGGTTGTTGGGAATTGTGGTTCTGGTGGTTTTGATTGCCGGTGTCGGGGGATATTTTTTCCTTAAGAATTTTGATTTAAATAAATATAAGTCCTATGCGGCAAAAATTGTTTATGAACATACCGGTCGCAAACTGGATGTCAAAGGCGACGCCAGTTTGGGGATATCATTGATTCCGACCTTGATCATCAATGACGTTACGTTGTCGAATCCTTCCTGGGCCAAAAATTCGCAAATGGCGGAGATCGGTTCGCTGGAACTGAAATTTTCGTTGCTGCCGCTGTTGAAAAAGCAGATTGTAATAGATAAGGCGGTTTTGAACGGCGCGCGGATATATTTGGAAACCGCTGCCGACGGCAAAAACAATTGGACGTTTGAACCGGTTCAGCCGGCGCAACCGGCCAAAACCGCCTCAGTTTCCGGCGGCTGGCTGATCAAAGAGGCATATGCCGAAGAAAAAGCAACGCCGGCACCGGCATTTTTAAGCTCGCTGTCCGACGTGATTGCGCGTGAAGTTGCGGTTAATGACAGCACGGTTCAATATTTGGCTGCCGGTTCGGCGCCGCTCAAATTGCAGGTTAAAAGTCTTACTTTTTCGGCCGAAGGAATTCAGGCGCCGATGAACATCACCTGGGATGCGGTCTTTAACGGCATGGATATCAAGGGACGCGGCAATACCGGTTCGCTGTCCGGCTTGTTCAGTTCCGATCAGGCGTGGCCGGCCGATATAGAAGTGGCGGCGCTTAATGTCAAAGCATCGATCAATGCCCAGCTTTATGATCTGTTAAATGATCTGCGGGCCGATTTTAAACTCAATGTTTACAATCCGGCCGGCAATTTTAATGCGCCGGAAACCACTTTGATCGGTGACGGAAAAGCCGATCTCAAGAAAGTGTCGTTGAATATTTCCTCTCTCAATGTCGTCAACAATGTCATCAAGGGGACCGTCAGCGCCGATATTGCGGGAAAAGTGCCGTATATCAAAGCTGATTTGAAAAGCCCGTCAATCAGTCTGCCGTCGTTTAACCCTCAAAGTCCGACGGCGTTTGTGCTGCCGCCGCTGATCAAAACCGCTGCCGCCAGCGACATGATACCCAACGATAAGATTCCTTATCAGTTGCTCAGGACTGTTAACGGTGATTTGAAACTCAGTGTCGGCAAACTGATTGTCAACAATGACATTACCGCCGACGATGTCAAACTGACGGCAGTGCTGAAAAACGGCGTGCTGAACGTCAATCCCTTACAGATGAAGTTCGGTCCCGGTATGGTGGATCTTAATACAACTGTCAATGCGGCAACGCAGTCAGTAACCTTAAAACTGGACAGCCGCAACCTGATTTTGCAGACGCTGCATAAAAAGCTCTTGGCAGACGGCAATAATTTCGGTTTTATAAGCGGCGGCCAAAGCGATATTCACGCTGATCTGAGCGGGCGCGGCGCCACTTATCGTGCGGTGGCTGATTCTCTTAACGGCAATCTGGTTGCCATTGTTGAAAAATCGGTTTTGCAAAGCGGAAAATTGCGGATTTTGACCAATAACTTTGTGACCCAGCTGCTCGGCATTCTTAAAATAGATACCTCAAAGGTAGAAAAGGTACAGTTGAAATGTGCGGTGGTTCGCGCTGACTTTAAGGATGGAAAAATCGATTTTCCGAAAGGAATTGCCGTCGATTCGGACAAGTTGAATCTGGTCGGCAGCGGTATGGTTAATCTGCGTGACGATAAATTGAAATTGAACGTCAATGCTTATCGAAGCGGTATGACCGATATCAGCATTCTTCAGGCATTGAGTAATTTGGTGCAGATCGGCGGAACTCTGCAAAATCCTAAGATTTCGCTTGATCAAGGCGGTGCTCTCCGGACAATTGCCGGTGTTGCGGCAGGGCCAGCCTATGCCGGTGCCCAGTTATTGCTTGATAAAGATACCGCCCCATGCTATACCGCGTTAAAAGGAACCGCTTATCAGGATCGTTTTCCCAAGCCGTCGGGTGTAACCGGTGCTGCGCAAGGCACATATCAGGGAGCGACCGGGTTGGTCGGGGACGGTGTTACGGCAGCTAAAGATACTGCCAAAGCATTGGAAAACAATGCCCGTCAGCTGATTAAGAACTTGTTAAAATAATTAAGTTATATAGACAAGGTGTAAAAAAACAGGAAACTTAAAATGACTGCAGAAAAACTTAAACAGGCGGTTGGTGAAATCAAGACCCGCCGCAAAGATATTATTGACAAACTGGTTCAGTTTGCTTCCACCGATTCGCTTTTGTTTTGGGCCAACAATGACGATTTGGTCAAAAAACAGGAACAATTGTGGAGTCCGGTACTGAGTTGGGCAAACCGGGAGTTTAATTCCCAGTATACGGCAACCCGCGGTTTGGAAGTGCCGGAACAGGATGAGTTTTCTCAGGCAAATCTTAAATGTTTTATGGAAAATCTTTCCGATAAAGAGCTTGCCGCGTTTTATCTGGCCTCGGTTAACATGAAGTCGGAATTGTTGGCGGCGGCACTGGTGAAAGGGCATATCAGTGCCGAACAGGCGTTTGACGCCGCTTATCTGGAAGAACTTTGGCAATCGGAACACTGGGGAAAGGAAAGCGCTTCCGAGCAGAAACGCCAATGCCTGAAACAAGAGTTGCGCGATATTGAGCAGTTTTTGCGCTGATGAAAATTAAAACCGTTTATTTGAAAATCCGGGGCCGGGTGCAGGGCGTCGGTTACCGCCGATGGGCCAAACAGATGGCGGTTTCAGTCGGTGCAATATCCGGCTGGGTGCGCAACGTCGGGGATGGCGGCGTTGAGATTTTCATGCGCGGAGACGAAGACGCCTTGGACCGCATGATTGTTGCCTGTCAACGCGGACCGTGGGCGGCACGCGTGGATGACATTACTTTCATGCCGCCGGTCGTCAGCGGTTTTTTGCCGGACATTACAGACGGAAAATTTGAGATCATTTAAAACTTATTGCCGATAGAAGAAGCCGTTTGCTGCACATATCTTGTGACAAAGGAGATATAGAATGGAAAAAAACGGCGAAAATATCTTTATTGCTTATAAAAAAGCGGCCGAAGCGGTCGAAAAACTTGATTTGTGGCAAGATAAAATGACCGCCTGGCAGATGGTGGCCGATTTTTGCCGCGACAAAGACAATTGTGCTCTCGAAAACAAACCGGCGCGTGATACGGTTTTGTTCTGGACCTATAACAATATGGCCGCCCTGGCGGCCGAAAACAATCCCGACGTTTCTCTGGCGGTTGAATACTATCAAAATTCGCTTGCTTGGGCGCAACGTCCCTATGACCGGATTGTGGTTTATCGTAAAATAGCCGATCTTTACAAACAGGCGGGAGAGGTTTCGGCGTGGCTGGATACTGTCAAAAAAATCATCCAAAACGAGGAAGACATTGCCGAAATTACCGCACTGATCGAGTTGGCGCGGCAGAGCAGTAACCCGACGGTAAAAAAATCGTATCTCAAAAAAGCCTGGGCGCGTGCCGAATGCAGTTCGGCCGCCGAGGGGCGCGAATGCCGGATGATTTCCGAATTGTTGGACGGCGCTGCCCGGGAAATGAGAACTTCCCGTTATCAGCGTTCTTCTTATCCGGGGCCCGATTACGAACGGCGGGTTTGAAGGAAATTGCGATACAGTCAAAAATGAGTGCCGGTCAGTCGGAGCAGAGTTGTTCAAACTCTTCTTTTTTGCGGTTAAGCATCCGAGCATTGTCTTCTTTTAGGTCAGCCGGTTTGCGGGCAATCGTGTATTGCGGCAGTTTCCGGCGCAGTTCGGCAGCGTCTGTGCCGAAAGCTGCAGCGGGAATGCGAATTTTTTTGCCTTGTCCGGCCGATACCCTCGAGGTAATTTCGCCGCTTTCGGCATCTTGAAATTGCGAAAGCGTAAGACGGATGTTTTCCAGTGAACCGGGAAGCAGAAACTCGATGAATTCGCCGCAATTGATATAATTGCGTACTTCAAAAATAATATCATCGCCCTGCCAGTCGACAATTGAACCGGCAAACAGCCAATCGCCGAGCGTACGTGTGTATTCATAGTTTTGGCTGAGGGCGGTCAGATGCCCCTCGTAGAAACCCAGACAGTATCCCCGATTTTGCAAAGTGTGCAATTCCTGCATATAAAGATCGGGAGACCAGTTTTGCGGATCGCGGCGCCAGGCGTCGATAGCCTGCCGGTAACTGCGGGCGGTGATTGCAGCATAATATTCGGTTTTGTTGCGGCCTTCGATTTTGAGCGAATGCATGCCGATCTCAAGCAGGCTGTCCAGTCGCGGCATCAGACAAAGGTCTTTTGAATTCATGATGTAGGCGCCGTGTTCATCTTCGACGATCTCGTAAAGTTCGCCGGGACGAAATTCTTCTTGAACCAGATATTCAAACATATCTTTATTTTCGGGTGTGATTTCCAGATCTTTAATCGTACCGTCCTTTAACCGCAGATGCAATTGATAATGCCAGCGGCAGCAATGGGCGCATTTGCCCTGGTTGGCGCTTCGGTCGGCCAAAAAGTTGGAAATCAGGCAGCGTCCGGAATAAGACATGCACATGGCACCATGAACAAAGGTCTCCAACATGATGTCGGGGCATTGCGCGCGGATTTGTTTCATTTCTTCAAACGAAACTTCCCGTCCCAGCACACAGAGATCGGCGCCGAGCGACTGCCAGAATTTAACCGTTTGATATGAACAGATGTTGGCCTGAGTGGAAACAAAGCGCTTCAGTTCCGGCGCATGTTCCTTCAGATAGAGAAAAACGCCCGGGTCGGCAATCAGAACGCCGTCGGGGTTCAGCCGCCTCAAGGTATCGACGAAATGCGGCAGTTTTTCGATATCTTTGTTGTGGGTGTAAAGATTGAGAGTCAGATAAATCTTTTTGCCGTGGGCATGTACAAATTCAATTCCCTCTTCAATGTCTTCAAGTGAAAATTGCGATTGAGTACGCAGGCTCATGTCCGGCGTTCCGGCATAAACGGCATCGGCGCCGTATAGGATTGCGGTTTTCAGTTTGACCAGTGAACCGGCCGGCAAAAGAAGTTCGGTTTGCATTTTATTTTTTTACCTCTATTTTGGTGGTGTAAACGTCCATTTCCCCCAGCGGGGTTTCTTTAATCTTGATGCGGGCAATAAACGGTGCCGTGGTCTTTGGGTCGCGCAAAATCCAAAAATAAACCGGTCGTTCGGAAGAAAGTTGCCACAGCAAATCATCGCCGTCTTCGCCCAACTTGTTGATATACATCGAACACTTGGCAGCGCTGCCGGAGAACGGAGAATTGTCATCGGCTTTCAGCTCTTCAGTCCCTTCGTCGCGAAAGATAACATTGTAGCGTTTTTTGCCGTCAAAAATCCGCATCTCGGAGTCGCAAAAACGTACTTCGTTGTAATGTTTGGCGATGGCGGCCAACACGGTTTGCAGGTTGGTGGTGTTTTTGTTGTCGGCGCTGACTTCAATCGTTTTCTTTTTTTGTTTGCCGTTTTTGGTGCTGATGCTGTAAACCGGTTGTCCGTTCCGGTCATAGATCATTTCTTTGCTGCGTTTGGAAAAACGCGATTTGGATTTGTAGCGGTAGGCGGCTGTCTCCAGGTGTCCGTTTTCGATCCGGCCGCCGGTAAAATATTGCGCCTCAAACGGATAGAGAAGATTAAAAGTGCCGTTGGTGCGTACGGTTGAATGGACGGCATATTCATGCGGCAGCAGCACATACTCAAATTCGGCGGTGCTGGCGTTGAAAGGGCCGATGAATGCCGTGAAATCGTGTTTGACGCTGAGGGCGCGGGCATCAGCAGCCATCGCGGCGAAGAAGGTTATGACCAGAAATTTTTTTATCAATTTTATGGCTTTCTTAAATTTTTTTTGTTATATTGCCGGGCTGAATAATTACTCTTTAATATAAGGATTTTTACAAAATGTCAAAGAAAGTTTTGGTTCTGATGGGTGGCTTTTCGGCCGAACGAGAAGTCAGTCTGATTACCGGGCGGGGCGCGGCGGAAGCTTTGCGCCGGACCGGCTATCAGGTGACCGAGCATGATTTGACCGATACTGCGGTTTTGGTGGAGGAATTGAAACGGCTGCAACCGGATGTCGTGTTCAACGCCTTGCACGGCAACTGGGGTGAAGACGGCGAAATTCAGGGACTGCTCGATTTAATGCAAATTCCCTATACCCATTCCGGCCTCAGGGCCTCGGCGGTAGGGATGGACAAAGACCTCACCAAATGGATTTGCCAATCCTGCGGCATTAAAGTGCCGTTTGGCGAAAAGACCACTTTGCGCGCTTTCAAACAAAACGGAACCATGATTGCGATGCCTTATGTGATCAAACCGGTCAGTGACGGATCAAGCGTCGGCGTTTACATTATCCGTACCCCGGACGATTTGCAGCAAGTCGACTATCAGGACGAAGACCGTGAAATTCTGATCGAAAAATATATCGAAGGCAAAGAGCTTACGGTGAGTGTTCTGCGCGGAAAAGCTCTGACGGTAACCGAAATGCGGCCGAAAAGCGGTTTTTATGACTATCGGGCCAAATATACCGATGGTGTGACCGACCATATTATTCCTGCCGAAATTCCGGAAGCCGCTTACAATACGGCGTTGCGCTATGCCGAAAAATTGCATAAAGCGCTCGGTTGTAATACGGTTTCGCGCACCGACATGCGGTATAATGAGCATGACGGCGTGGTGGTTTTGGAAATTAACACCAACCCCGGTATGACTCCGTTGTCGCTGGTACCGGAACAATTTAAATATACCGGCGGCAGCTATGAAGATTTGTGCCGCATTCTGGTAGAGGAGGCCCGGTGTCGCAAAATATCCCGATTGTGATCGGCGGCCCGACCGCTTCCGGAAAATCGCAACTGGCGATTGATCTGGCACTGGAATTGAACGGCGTGGTGATCAATGCCGACGCCAGTCAGGTATATAAGTCGATACCGGTCATTGCGGCATCGCCTTCCGTCGAAGACAAACAAAAAGTGCCGCATCGCCTGTATGAGTATCTTGATGATGAAGTAAACGGCAATGTGGTGACCTGGTTGGAAGACGCGACGACTGAGATTTGCAAGGCCCGACAGCAAGGAAAAACCCCGATCATTGTTGGCGGCGGTGGCCTTTATCTCAATAATCTCATCAACGGAACAACACCGATTCCCGAAACAAATCCGGAAATTCGCGCCGAAGCGTTGCGTATTTTGGAGCAAAACGGGGTGGCGGAATTGTACAGGCTTTTGGCGGCAGTTGATCCGGCCGGTGCGGCGATGGTCAAACCGGCCGACACCACCCGAGTTCGCCGCGCTTATGAAATTTTTCACAGCACCGGAATTTCTATCGCCGACTGGTTTACTCGTCCGATGATCAAAAAGCTTCCCGATACCCGCTTTTTCGTTATCAAATTGATGCCGTTGAAAGCCGATCTCGATTTCCGTTGCAATCTGCGTTTTGGCATCATGATGGCAAACGGCGCTTTGGAAGAAGTACGTCATTTGCTGAAAAAAAATGTTTCGCCCGATCTTCCGGTGATGAAGGCGCAGGGTGTTCCCGATCTGGCAGCGTTTCTGCGCGGTGAAATCTCGCAGCAGGAGGCGGTGGAGAACGCCAAGCTTCATACCCGTCAATATGCCAAGCGACAGCTCACCTGGTTTCGCAACAAGCTGGAAGCCGATATTACCCTCAACGGTTGTTACAGTAGCGACGACAATTTTATAAATGATGTTAAAAAGCAATATAAAATGTTGCACAAATAAGCGTAATGATATAAAAAACAAGATAATTACGAAGAAAACTCCGGAGAGAAAATACAATGTGGCAAAAGATTATGGGCTTATTTTCGTCTGACATGGCGATAGATTTGGGAACAGCCAACACTTTGGTGTATGTCAAAGGGAAGGGGATCGTGCTGAACGAACCCTCGGTTGTCGCCATTGAGGAAATACGCGGCAAAAAACAGGTTTTGGCCGTCGGAAACGAAGCCAAACAAATGCTGGGGCGTACCCCCGGTAACATTCAGGCTATTCGTCCGTTGCGCGACGGTGTGATTGCCGATTTTGAAATTGCCGAAGAAATGATCAAATATTTTATCCGCAAAGTTCACAACCGTCGTTCGTTTGCTTCGCCGATGGTCATCATCTGTGTGCCTTCGGGGTCTACGGCAGTTGAACGGCGTGCGATTCAGGAGTCTGCCGAAGCGGCGGGAGCTATCAAAGTTCGCCTGATCGAAGAACCGATGGCGGCGGCAATCGGTGCCGGACTACCGGTGACGGAGCCGACCGGAAGCATGGTTGTTGACATCGGCGGCGGCACCACCGAGGTGGCGGTTATTTCGCTCGGCGGTATTGTCTATGCCCGTTCAGTCAGAGTCGGCGGCGACAAAATGGATGATGCGATTATTTCTTACATTCGCCGCAACCATAATCTGCTGGTCGGTGAAAGTTCGGCCGAAAGAATCAAAAAGGAAATCGGTTCGGCTTGTTCGCCTGAGGAAGGTGAAGGGCGCAGCATTGAAATTCGCGGTCGCGATCTGATGAACGGGGTGCCGAAGGAAATTACGATTACCGAACGTCAGATTGCGGAGGGACTTGCCGATCCGGTTGCCCAAATCGTTGAAGCGGTTAAGGTTGCGTTGGAAAATACGGCGCCGGAACTGGCAGCCGATATTGTCGACAAGGGGATTGTTCTGACTGGGGGCGGTGGTTTGCTGTCTAACCTCGATCAGGTTTTGCGCAATGCTACCGGCTTGCCCGTTTCGATTGCCGAAAATCCGTTGGCCTGCGTGGTCAAGGGAACCGGCAGTGCTCTGGACAATCTGCCCAAGTTTAAGAATGTGCTGTCGACAATGTACTGAACTGTTTGAAAAAACACAAAAACCCCGGAGTTCTCCGGGGTTTTTTATGGCTGAACATGATGTTATCTGGCAGCCGTCTATTGAGTGTCACTCCGGAATTGGGCAGACATCTTAAAAGCATTATTCTTGCGGGGATGTTTCTTCTTCTGTTTCAATGCCGAAACTGTCATCCACCCAAATACTGTCGTTGGAGTTCATTTTTTGCAAAGCAGCGGTAACAGCGGCGTTTTCCGGTGCTTTGCCGGTTTCGGCAATTGCTTTCAAATCCTCAGCATAATCTTGGCGGATCTTTTGATAGGCTGCGGTTTGTCCAAGCGTATCGTCAAATTTTTCGTTGCTGCGGTGCGGAAGCATTCTTTCCTTGTCAATAATCTCATCATCCATCGGTCGTACCTGGAGTAAATTGACGTGTACTTTTTCCGCCGGTGTCTGTTCATCGACAACATGATATTCGGGTTCGGGGGCAGGGGCAGACGGCGACACGGTCGGTGCCGGAATAACGTAATTGATATCTTCTTCCGCTTCGGTTTCGACAATTTGAGGACGAACCGGAAACGGCGGCAGTTTTTCGCGGCGGTTAAGTTCTTTTGACGGAATAAAAAATCCGGGCCGTACCGTCTTGCGGACATATTCGGCTCTTGCCGCGGTAGCAGCCATCAGGGCAAAAACAAGGCAGAGTGTAAAATTTTTCATTGTCATAACCTAATCTTAACTAATCTTACTTTACTCTAACATACATGAAAAATTTATATTTGACATCAATATTTTGCATTTGTGCATCTCTCTCCCCGGTTTGGGCGGCGGAAAACGCGGCCCCGGCGGCGGCAGATCCCTGTGCCGAGTTTCGGTATAAGACCCGGCTCAATCTAACCACGTCTTACGGTAAATTGAAATATAACCTCGATTATGACCGTCAGGCACTGACCCGTCTCGGACAACAATACGGATTGATTGAACCCGGAATGTTTGCCTCCGGCCTTTCGCTGATCGGAATCGACTGGTCGGTTACGTTAAATACGGTAACGCGGGTGGCGGCCGACGACAGTATTTGTATTTTGCCGATGAGTTTGGACGTGTTTGTCGGATTTCAGGATCCGACTATATATATTGACCGCACGTTAAATCAAGAAAGCTGTTCCTATCAGTTGGTTCTGCGTCACGAACATCAGCATCAGCAGGTTGCCGTTGCAGCGCTTGAGTATTTTTTGCCACATGTTCGTGCCGAGATAAATGCCCGTCTGGATGAAGTCGGTCCCTCTAATGTTGCTTCGTTATCCCGAACCGATGCCGCAACCGCGCAAATGAACCGGAAGTATATTGCCCTGATCGAACCCTTGGTTGATAAATTTAAGGCAACGTTGCTGCACGAGCAGAAAAAACTTGATAATCGGCAAAATTATAAATTTGAAAGCAGCATTTGCCGAAACAAAACACCGGTACAGAAATAAAATCTAACTATTGCCATATCAGTGAGTATAGGAAGCTTCGATCAGTTGCGCCCGTTTCTCGTCAAGGTCATAGTTGGCTTTAACGTTGAGTTGCGGGGCAATTGCCGAAATTATTTCACCGGCCGTCGGTACTGTGTTCCAGCCCGAAGTAGCAAAGCCGAAAGTCTCTTTAGAAGCTTTGGGCTCGTCCATCATTACAAACAAAGCGTATTTCGGATGCGAAACCGGGAAAGTGGCGACAAACGATGTCATAACTTTCTTGTCGACATAATGGCCGTTGACGAGTTTGTTGGCGGTTCCGGTTTTGCCGGCAACCTCATAACCGAGAACGTTGGCGCGTCTTCCCGAACCTTTGGTAACCACCCCGCGCAACAGTTTGCGCATCGCCGCCGAGGTTTTGGCGGAAAGAACCCGCCGGCCTTCATCGGTATGGTCGATTTTTAACAGGGTTGGCGTATGATAAATGCCGCCGTTGACGACCGCCGCAAAAGCAGAAATAATGTGCAGCGGTGTTACCGAAACGCCATATCCGTAGGATACAGTGGCGCTGGTTGCTTCGCCCCAATGGCGGGGGACACTGGGGGTTGCTTTTTCGGTCACTTCGAAAGAACCGATCGGGTCAAACAGTCCCATATTGCGCAAAAAGCTTTTTTGTTCCTGTTTGCCGACTTTAAGTGCAATTTGCGCCGAACCGATGTTGGAAGAGTAGATCAGAATTTCCTGCAGGTCAAGCCAACGGTTTTCGCCGCGATAATCTTTAATGATATTATATTTGAGCTTGAGAGGCTTAGTGGCGTCAAAACGATCGGAGAGTTTGACTTTTCCGCTTTCCAGTCCCAACGCGGCGTTAAAGATTTTGAACACCGAGCCGGGTTCATAAAGGCCTTTGGTGGGAAAATTGAACTGGGCGCGTTCGTCCGGCTGCATGTTGAGGTTGGGATCAAAGTCGGGCAATGACAACATGGCAATGATCTCTCCGGTGTTAACGTTCATCAAAATGGCCGAAGCGCCGATGGCATTGAATTTCTTAACAGCGGCAGCAAGTTTTTGGCGGATGGTGTCCTGAACGCCGGAGTCAATCGTCAGTTGCAGCGGAACGTCAGAACTGGTCAGGCGTTCGTCAAGTTGTTTTTCAATACCCGAAATGCCGATGTTGTCGATATTGGTTTTGCCCAAAATGTGCGAAAACAGATTTTTGTGCGGATAGACGCGTTTTTCAACGTCTTCAAAACCGAGACCCTGGATTCCGAGAGCATAAATCTGATAACGCTGAGCCAGAGACAAATTGCGCTTGATGTAAACAAAATTGCCTTTCTTTTCCAACTGAGCCAGAATATCCTCGTACAGCATATCGGGAATAAATTCGCTGAGTTTGGCGGCAACTTTTTCTTTGTCTTTGATTTTTCGCGGATGGGCAAACAGATTTGCCGTCGGCAGCGATGTGGCAATGATGGTCCCGTTGCGGTCAGTGATGTCGGCGCGTGCAATCGGATTTTCGATTTTTAGCTGCGGCAATTCGCTCTCGCCCCGTTCATCCCGCGGCGTAATGCCGCTGATGCAGATGCTGAGGGTGCGCAGGGCAATGATAACATAAATCAGAATAAATGACGAAATGGCCAGCAGCATTCGGGTTTTGCAGCTTGACAGCGGATCTTGTTCGATATTGTAGTTGGAAAAGGCAAAACCCCGGTTGACTTTGATTTCTTCACCCGGCAGATAAAATTTGTTTTTGTCTTTTTTGGCCCACAGTTTCATTGTTCCGATCAGTCCCGCTTAGCGCTGAGCTTTGGCCAACCGGCGCAGTTCTTTGTTTTTGACTGCCATGTCGTTAAGGTTTTTGCGGGCCAGTATTTTGCGGCTGGGTTCATAGTCAAACGGCAAAGAGGCGTAGCTGATAATCTGCTCGGCTTTAATCGGCGTGAGGTCGCTGTGACGACTGGCCAGGTTGCGCAGTCGTTCCGGATTGTTAAGATGGCTCCATTCGGCTTTCAGAATATGAATGGTTTTAATGTCTTCGCTGATGGTACGGTTGATACGGGCCAGTTCTTTTTCCAGATCCTGTACCCGGTTTTTCATAATGAAAGTAGCGAAAATAACGGCAGTTAATACAGTCAAGGCAGCCCATAGGCAGATAGCGGCAGATTTGGTTGTATTCATTACTCTGTCTCCTTATGACTTTTAATGGCATAACGCAGTTTGGCGGAGTGGGCGCGGGAGTTGGCGGAAATTTCCGCCTCACCCGGTAATATGGCTTTGGAACAGAAAGAAAATTCGGCAGTTTCTTGGGGCGTGGTATCGGGCAGATAACGGGAAACACCGCCGGTTTTGCCGGATTTTTGTTTAAAGAAGTTTTTAACGATGCGGTCTTCCAACGAATGAAAGGTGACCACCGCCATCCGACTCCCCGGACGAAGAGTTTTCAACCCGTTGGCCAAACCGCTTTGCAACTCGCCCAACTCATTGTTAACCGCGATTCTCAGGGCTTGAAAGGTGCGGGTGGCCGGATCGGGCTGTCCCGGTTTTTTGAAAATGACTTTATAAATGATTTCCGCCAGTTGCCGGGTTGTTTCTATCGGCTGTTGTTGCCGTGCTTCGACGATTCTGGCTGCAATTTGACGCGATTTGCGCTCTTCGCCGAATTGATAAATCAGGTCGGCCAGTTCTTTTTCGCCGTATGTGTTGACGATATCTGCCGCCGACAATCCGGAACAGGACATCCGCATGTCCAAAGCAGCATCTTTGCTGTAGGAAAAGCCGCGTTCGGCCTGATCAATCTGCATCGAAGAAACACCGATGTCAAAGACAATGCCGTCAATTTCTTCGGTAACCAGCGTGTCAATGGCGCCGAAACAGCCGGGACGGAAGTCAAACCGCGTGCCGTAATTCTGTTTTAATTCGGTGGCACGAGCGGCCACGTTGGGATCGCGGTCAATCGCAATAACCCGGCAGTTTGCCGCCCGAAGCAGGGCTTCGCTGTAACCGCCGTTGCCGAAAGTGGCGTCAACATAGGTTTCGCCGTCTTTCGGAGCCAGCGCTGCCAGAACTTCGTTTAACATCACCGGAATATGTTTGGGATTATTCATCGCGGCCTCCGTTTGGTCGCAGCGAGGGACGGTTTTTCAAAACCTCGGCCCGGATCCGGGCTTCTTCTTTTTCCCAGTTTTGCGGATTCCAGATCTGAAACTTGCGTCCTTTGCCGACAAACACGGCCGTATCGGTGATATCGGCATGTTTAAGCAGCTTTTCGGAAAGACAGATTCTTCCGGTGCTGTCAAAGGTGAAACGGCGGGCATCGCCGAAAATCAGGTTGGTGAGGTCGTCTTGGGTTTGGGAGAAAAAGTCGAGCGACGTTTCCATTTCGGCGGCAAGTTTTTCCAACAACTCTTCGGTGCAGCCTTCAATGCAGGGAGAAGTCAGACTGCGGTAACAAACAATTTCGGTTGATAATTCTTTAACGATTGTGCGGTAGTCTGACGGCAAAGAGACGCGTCCTTTGGCGTCTACTTTGTTGTTTATGGTGTCCATAAACAGAAATGTCTTTCTCACCGTCATCGTTGTGTTTTTTCCCTGTTTTTTTATTTTTATGGTATAGCATGGGATTTTTTGGGAATCAATGGGAAAATTTAGGGATTTGTTAACTGTTCTGTCTTTGTTCTGCTGCGCGAACATCAAGGCCGGCCGCGAGCTGTTATCAACCAAGAGTTTGCGTTTTATGACAAAAAAATAATTTTTATTTAAACATTTTTTATTATCTGCATTTGTCGGCGCATCGGGGTGTGGATAAAAGGGTTGAACGACTCTTCTCGCTGTTTTTTTGAAGGGAATAAAAACGGGCAGACGGACAAAAATGAACCGTGGAACAATTTTTCGTCATCATTTGTCTCAACGGCTGTTCCGGTTTGTTTTTGAGGGGAACTGCCAAATTTCGCTTGCTTTTATGTTGCGATAAGATTAACTTCTATTCCATGGCGGTCGGATAGCCGCGTCACGGAAGGTAAAATCCGCTGATGAGGAAAGTCCGGGCTTCATGGAAACAAGACACCGGATAACGTCCGGCTGGAGAAATCCAAGGGAAAGTACCGCAGAAAATTACCGCCGGGGTGCGCTCCGGTAAGGTTGAAAAGGCGAGGTAAGAGCTCACCGCAAAACCGGTAACGGTTTTGGCAAAGGCAAACCCTGTCTGAAGCAAGACCAAGTTAGGAGGGCTGTTCGACAGAACGGTTATAAGGAGCGTTTCCACTCTTCTCCAGAGGTAGGTCGCACTGAGCAGGTCCGGCAACGGACTGCCAAGATGAATGGCTATCAATCCAAGCCTTTGCCGCAAGGCAAAGATAGCAGGATACAGAACCCGGCTTACAGACTGCCTGTTTTTTTTAATGTTCGTTTTGAGGAGCATATCATGCAGCAGCATACAATCGGACAAGCATTTGAACTGGAAGGCATCGGCCTGCATTCGGGGCTGCCGTCCAAACTGACGTTTAAGCCTTTGCCCAAGAACAGCGGTATCATTTTTAAGCGCTGCGACCTGCCGTCACAGCCCGATATACCCGCTTTGTGGTCAAATGTGGTCGACACCCGCAACTGCACCTGTCTCGGCGACGGTGATAAAAATGTTGTCGGCACGATCGAACATCTGATGAGCGCTTTGTATGTCCGCGGTATCGACAATCTGCTGGTTGAAGTCTCCAACCCCGAACTGCCGATTATGGACGGCAGCGCGGCGGCGTTGTATGATGCTTTGATGAAGATTCCGTTGAAAGAACAAGACGCGCCGCGTCGTTACCTTAAGGTCAAAAAGGAAGTTTCCTACAGTGACGGCAAAGGCAACACAGTGACCTTGAAACCTTACGAAAAAGGCCTCAAAATTGATTTTGAAATCGAATTTCCTTCCAAGATTGTCGGCCGTCAGGTTTTTTCGGGTGAGATTACGCCGGAACTCTATGCCGCGGAAATTGCGCCGTGCCGTACGTTCTGTGAAAAATATCAGGTCGATTACCTGCAGTCAATCGGCTTGATCAAAGGCGGCAGCCTGGATAATGCCGTGGTGTTGGACGGCGATACGGTGCTCAATCCCGGCGGCCTGCGCCATCAACACGAATGCGTCAATCACAAGGTGTTGGATGCGGTGGGCGATTTGTACACTTCCGGATATCCGATTTTAGGCCAGCTTGAGGCCAGCAAAACCGGACATTTTCACAATAATCAGATTTTAAAAGTTTTGTTTAGCGATCAGTCAAATTATGAAATGGTGTAACAGTATGAAAAAGTTTAGTTTATTGCCTATGCTGCTTGGTTCTCTTTTGTTGTTCGGTTGTGCTTCCGACGAAGTCGATCTTGAGAAAATGACAGCGGAACAACTGTATAACCAGGCGCGCGACTATCTTGACGAAACCCGTTACAAAAAAGCGGCGGAAACTTTTGAAAAAGTGGAGCTGGAATATCCATACTCCCGTTGGGCCACCGATGCCAAAATCATGGGCGCCTATGCTTATTACAAAAACGAAAACTATGACGATGCCGTAATGGCGCTGGACCGCTTTATCCGTTTTCATCCCGGCAACCAAAACATTGCCTATGCCTATTATCTGAAAGCGATGTGCTATTATGACCAAATTTCCGATGTTAACCGCGAGCAGGGCGAAACCCGCCAGGCCTTAGAAGCGTTTCGTCAGTTGGAAGCGCGTTTTCCCGACAGCGAATATGCCGCCGATGCCCGTCAGAAAATGATTTTGGCGCGTGACAATCTGGCCGGCAAAGAAATGGAAATCGGTCGCTACTATCTCAACCGCAAAAATTATCTTTCGGCTCTCAATCGTTTTTCGGCGGTGGTAAACCACTATCGGCAGACCGGTTATATTGAAGAGGCGCTTTATCGTCAAACCGAAATTTATACGATTCTCGGGTTGCACGGCGAGGCGGCTGCGGCCTATCAGGTTCTGGCCTACAATTATCCGAAGGGTGCCTGGACGGCCAAAGCCGAAAAGATTGTTAAAGACGGGAAATAATGATGCTCAATTCATTGTCCATCCGCAATGTGGTGCTTATTGACAGGCTGGATCTGGAGTTTTCGGCCGGCTTAAGCATTCTTACCGGCGAAACCGGTGCCGGCAAGTCGATTTTGCTCGATTCGCTGGGGTTGGTTCTGGGCGGCCGTGCTGAAACGGCGTTGATCCGGAGCGGGGAAGACAAGCTGAGCGTTACGGCGTCTTTTTCATTGCCGCCGCCGGAGCATCCCCTGTATGTGCTGGCCGAACAATATGATGTGGATTTGGATGAAGAAATTGTCATTAAACGAACCCTTGACCGCAACGGCAAAGGAAAAATATTCATTAATGATCAGCCGGTGTCGGTTAAAATCCTGAAAGAATTCGGGCGCCATTTGGTTGAAGTTCACGGCCAGTTTGATAATCAGGGGCTGCTTAACCCGGCGTCGCATCGTGATATTTTGGACGGTTATGGTAAATACGGCGTTTTGAAAGATGCTGTCCGCGAAAAGTATCTTCTTTATCGCCGGGCGGTTGAAGAACGCCGGGCTTTTGAAGCAAACCTCAATCAGGCCAAAACCGATGAAGACAATTTGCGCTGCTGGGTGGACGAGCTGGAAAAGCTAAAGCCGGTTGCAGGCGAAGAGGCGGAACTTGCCACCCGTCGTACCGAGATGATGAATGCCGAAAAGATTCTCGAAAATCTCAATATTGCCTATGCCAGTCTTTCTCAGGGCACTGATATTCTGTCGGCAGTCCGCCGTGCTCAGGCAGCAATTGAACGGGCCAACCGGCTGGTGGACGGCCGTTATGATGCGGTTGCCGAAGCATTGGAACAGACTCTGATCAATGCCGACGAAAGCATCCGTCAGATCGAAGATGCCAGTTCGTCGATCAGTCTCAGCCAAAATGAAATCGACGATATTGAACAACGTTTGTTTGCGCTGAGGGCAGCGGCGCGCAAACACCAGGTGGCAATTGACGAATTGCCGGCGGTTCTGGAGAAAATGCGGCAGCAGTTAGACCGTATTGAACTGGGAGAAGACGGTCTGAACGACTGTCTGAAAAAGGAACAGCAACGGCGTCTGGAATATATTGCCGCGGCGGAAGGCCTGAGCGAAAAACGCCGTCAGGCCGCGGCGGCGCTGGATTGGAAAGTGATGGAAGAATTGCCGCCGCTCAAGATGGAAAAAGCGCGTTTTGTAACGCTGGTGGAACGGCTGGCGGAAAATGCGTGGAACGAGAACGGTATTGATGCCGTGACCTTTACGGTTTCAACCAACCCCAACTCCCCTCAGGGACCGCTCAACAAGATCGCTTCCGGCGGCGAACTGGCCAGGTTTATGCTGGCATTAAAAGTCAATTTGGCCGATGCCGGCGCCAACCTGACAATGATTTTTGATGAAGTCGATTCCGGCGTCGGCGGTGCAACCGCTCAGGCAGTCGGCGAGCGTCTGGCCCGTTTGGCATCAACAGTGCAGGTTTTGATTGTAACGCATTCGCCGCAGGTGGCCGCATGCGGAAATCATCATTTCAAAGTGGAGAAAAAGACCGCTGATAACGTGACCACCACCTATGTTTATGAGTTGGACCGGGCGGCGCGTTTTGAAGAAATTGCACGGATGCTGGCGGGCGAACATGTTACCGATGAAGCGCGAGCGGCGGCGCGTGTTTTGCTGACGGCATAAGCCGGTTTGTAAAGCTTTTCTATATTCTTGTCTTGTGTCCTAAAAAAAGAATTAATTTTTCACTTGTCAAAAAACAACTGTTTCTTTAATATCAACCCTGCATCCGGGAGACCGGGTGCGGAGTGTCACAACTCCTTATGAGAAAAGAACGACTCCTATAAGAGGGAGCCGGGGATATAAGGCTATGCACGAATAACCCGGACTGTTCTCATACAGTTGTGAACTCCCTCACCTTGAAAATTTCAAGGTGAGTTTTGTTATTTATGATAAACAAAATAAGGAGTTACAAATATGAAATCAGGACTTTCGCTAAAATCGAAACTCGGTAGAAAACTAAGAGAATATCGTCATAGTCACCACCTGCGTCTTGAGCATGTCGCCAAGCAGAGCGGGGTACCGTGGCAGTTGATCGATGCGGTGGAACTCGGCGAAAGGGGCTGCTGGCGCGCTTATAAGTTGTTGCTTGAATTTTATGGCAAGAGTGTTTCGCTCGAATTGGTAGACGGTCGCCCCAGCCGTGAGCCGAATGCCCCTTTGGCCAATGACATGATCGCCCGCTATCGGAACAAAGAGCCGGTCATACACAACCGGGTAGAGGAAGTGCTGCCGATAGAACTTTCTTAGCACTGCAGGCCGTCCCGTTTTGCCGCGGGACGGCTTTTACATTTGTCGGGGAAAGATATCGACGGTTAAAGCTGGGCTGCAACGGTTGTTAGAGGAAAACGGGCTGTGGAAAACGGTGCATAAAAATGCTTGTGAAAATTTAAAATTGCGCTATTTTAAGGACAAAGATTCTCACAATTGATTTTTAAGAGGAAAAAAATGAAAGCAAGAACCAGATTTGCCCCCTCTCCGACCGGTTATATGCATATCGGAAACCTACGCACAGCTTTGTATGAATATTTGATTGCCAAATCCGGCGGCGGCGATTTTTTGTTGCGAATTGAGGACACTGACCAAAAACGATATGTTGAAGGCGCAACCGATATTATCTATTCTACCTTGAAAACCGTTGGAATGAATTGGGACGAAGGGCCGGACATCGGCGGCAATTACGGTCCGTACGTGCAGTCGGAACGGAAACCGATTTACGCCGAATATGCCCATAAACTGGTTGAGTTGGGCGGCGCTCATTATTGTTTCTGTGCGCCCAAGGAAGAAAGCGAAGACGATGAGGCGGAAGAAAATGCGGTGCCGGCCAAATTTCAGGATCCCTGCAAGCGGTTGTCGTTGGAAGAAGCACGGGCGCGGATTGCCGCCGGTGAGCCTTTTACGGTTCGTCAAACAATTAACAAAAAAGGAAAATCGCGTTTTCATGACGAGGTGTACGGCGATATCGAAATTGATTATGACGATTTGGACGAAGGCGTGTTGCTCAAGACCGACGGTTTTCCGACTTATAACTTTGCCAACGTGATTGACGATCATCTGATGGAGATCACCCATGTGGTGCGCGGCAACGAGTATATTTCTTCGACGCCGAAATATAATTTGATTTATGAAACTTTCGGCTGGACACCGCCGGTGTATGTTCATGTGCCGCAGGTGATGAAAGATACCCAGCACAAACTCTCCAAACGCAACGGCGACGCTTCGTTTCAGGATCTGGTAGCCAAAGGGTATCTACCGCAAGCAATTTTGAACTATATTGCTTTGCTGGGTTGGAACCCCGGTGACGACCGCGAAATCTTCTCGCTTTCTGAGTTGGAAAAGGTCTTTAGCGTTGAGCGGCTGAACAAGTCGCCGGCAATTTTTGACATTGTCAAACTGACCTGGATGAACGGTTGCTATATTCGCGAACTGAGCGCGGAAGATTTTCATCGGCTGGCACTGCCTTATTATCAAAAGTGTCTGACTCGTCCGCTTGATCTGGCCGCTTTAAGCAAAGTCTTGCAACCGCGGATCGAAACACTGGCCGATATTGCCGCCCAGACCGATTTTTTGGAACAGTTGCCTGATTACGATCTGGCATTGTTTGAAAACAAAAAAATGAAAACCGACCGCGAGGTTGCTGAAAAAGCGCTTAAGCTGGTGGCTGCTCTGCTGCCGCAGGTTGAACCATGGAGTAATGAAAATCTGTTCGAACAGTTGAAAAAATTGGCTGCCGACAACGGTCTTAAAAACGGGCAGGTCCTTTATCCGGTACGGATCGCCCTCAGCGGCCGCGAAACCACTTCCGGCGGTGCCACCGAACTGGCTGCCATTCTCGGTCGCGAAGAAAGCCTGGCACGTATCAACATTGCGTTGCAGCGCTTGGGAGAACAGGCATGAAAGAAGTCAGCGCCGGCATTATTGTCCGCAACGGAAAAATCTTTATTGCCCAGCGGCCGGAAGGAAAGCCGCTGCCCAACGTATGGGAATTTCCGGGCGGCAAGCAGGAACCGGGCGAAACGCTGCCCGAGTGCCTGAAACGGGAGTTGAAGGAAGAACTGGACGTGGATGCCGAAGTTGGCGATTTTCTGATGGACACGACTTATGGCTATCAATACGGCGAATTTCGGATCAATGTCTATCGGGTGCATATTCCCGATAACGCGGAATTAAAGCTCAAGGTGCATCAAAATGCGGCCTGGGTTACGCCGGCGGAAATGGAGGCCTATGAATTTCCTCCCGCCGACCGGGATATCATCCGGCATTTGAAAACGTTAAAATTGTAAACCGGACAAGACAAAATTAATAATCGGGTTGAAAAATCCGATTATTAATTTTTAAATGATTTTTCAGCTCATCTTCGCGAAGCAGCTGCAAAGAAGATGCTTTTCGACATCAAGCGGCCAAGTTCGGTTGACAAAAAAACAAAAGCCAAGTACACTAAACGAATAAATCGATTATTAACTTAAATTTTTATACCCATGAGTGAAAACTTATTTTTAGGAATAATTGCAACGATCGTTGCGGTTATTTTACTCGGAATGCCTTTTTGGCTGTTTGGCAAGAAAAAAGAAACCGTTCGCGTGCCTGCCCCTGTTCCCGGCGAAGAACATCAACCGGTTATGGCCCAAGAAATGGCAATCGTCAGGAAAATGCTTTTTGACTTGCTTTCGTGCGGTATTGTGGACGAATATTCCCGCGGTCATATTCAAAAAATGATTATCCGCTGGAATGAAGGACAAACTTATTTTAGTCTTATGCAAGAGTTTTTTGCACGAATCCGCCTCTGCAGGATGGTTAATTGGTCTAAGTTGAAGACGCAGATAACGGAGCAAAAACAGGCGTTGGAAGAAATTGCCGAGATGAAAAATCTTAATGCTTATATGGCTGCTAACACACGTATTTGCCGTATCTGTAACAAATGTCTGAATGATATTCTTGAAAAAGAGGAATTTTAATTCTTTTGCCATGAATATGAAATTGTTGATCTGTGCAATTGTGTTGTCTCTGATCCTTCTGGGGTTGTTTTTCTGCTACGGGTGGAAAGATGATGTCAGGGAGATTGACGCTCAAGCCGCCAAAAAACGTCTCTGGATTTTGATTGCAGCCTGCAACGAGATCTGGATGTTTCTCTACCAACGACCGCATCCCGGTTTGGATCGGATGAATGTTGCAGAAATTCAAAATGTCTTTGACGGCATTTTGCTTTCTCTTTCCCGTGAAGATGCGTTGCGGTTGTATGCATCGGTTAAACAAAAGTCGGCGCAAAATGCAGACAAACTGCACAACCGCGCCTGTATCTTGATTATGCAGGAACTAAGCTGCCGTTTTGGTTGCTGATTTCACTCACAACTCCCTTAGGCCATGCCGGCATAGGGGAGTTTTTTCGTTTTTGGAGAATATTTGCTTGATTTTGACGGTTGTAATAGCCAGATAACAAATAATAATTTGCAGTTGGAAAAAATGGTTTACGGATATAAAAACATATGGAAAATCGCCAGTCCGATTTTGGTGGGCATGGTTATTCAGCAATTGATCGGTGTCACCGACGTTGTTTTTCTCGGCCGGGTCGGTCAGACGGAACTCGGCGCTTCGGCAATTGCCGGTCTTTACTATATTACCGTCTATATGCTCGGGGTCGGATTTGGCATCGGGGTGCAAATATTGATTGCGCGTTTAAACGGCAGCGGTCACTACAAACAAATTGCGCCGCTTTTTTATCAGGCTTTGGGGCTGATGTCGGGTTTTGCAGTGGCAGCGGTTGCTGTTTCCTATCTTTTGACCCCGACGGTGTTGCCGTTGCTGATCAGTTCAGAGCGGGTGTTGGCGGCTGCACAGCAGTATCTCGGCTTTCGAGTCTGGGGATTTGTGTTTTCTTTTGCGGTTATTGTGTTTCGCGCTTTTTATGTTGGAACGGTCAATACCCGTGTGCTGACCTGGAGTGCGGTGGTGATGCTGGCGATTAATGTTGTCGGCAACTATTTGTTGATTTTCGGCAAATTTGGTTTTCCGCAAATGGGCATCGGCGGTGCGGCGCTGGCGTCAGTAATTGCGGAAGCGGTCTCGGCTTTGTTTTTTGTATTTTATACCCGTTTTCGAATTGACGTCCGGCGTTACGGGCTGGATTGTTTCGGCGGCTACAATCCGCGTTTGGTCCGGCAGATCTTTTCGGTTTCGATCTGGACGACCATTCAACTGTTTATTTCATTTGCCACTTGGTTTTTCTTTTTTGTGGCAATTGAACATCTGGGAGAATTTGAACTGGCGTCTTCCAACGTGCTGCGTTCGATTTCGACCATGCTGTATATGGTGGTGGGCGCTCTCGGTGCCACCGCTTCGTCGCTGACGGCCAACCTGATCGGCAAAAGCCAGCAAAAGCAGATTGCGCCGACTTTGTATCGGATCATCCGGCTCGGTTTTGCGCTAGAAGCGCTGTTGTGTACGGCGTTGGCCTTTTTCCCCGAAGCGGTGATGCGGATTTATACCGACGATCCGCATCTGATTGCCGGCAGCGTCGAAGCTTATTACGTGATGCTCGGCAGCTATGTCGCCATTGTTCCGGCAATTATTGTTTTCAATGTGGTGATCGGATCCGGGCGTACCCGCCAGGCGATGTATATTGAACTGGCTGCGACCGTCGTTTACGTCGTCAATGTCTGGTACGTGGTGGTCTGGCTCCGTTCATCACTGGCATGGTGCTGGAGTACGGAATATTTTTACAATTTGGTGCTATTGGCCATTTCGTTCCGATACCTGCAAAAGCGGCGTTTGATATTTTAGTTGACGGAAATACGAATTGTGAATAAATTGTCGGTAGGGTAAAAAAATGGAAACAAAACTGAAATATACCGTCGACGGAACCGTTCTCAAACTGGAACTTAACGGCGATTATCTGAAATATGACGACAACTCGGCAATCAGCGGCCTGTATGAGGCGGCAAGCCGTAAAAATACAGAAAGCATCGAAGTGCAGGCCTCCGGGCTCGGCGAATGGGATTCGACGCTGCTGGTCATTTTGTTTCAGTTGCAAAAAATCAGCGATCGCCGGCAGATACCGTTGCAGCTGCGGCAATTGCCGCCCGGTTTGAAACAATTGCTGGAACTGGCTTTCTCGGTTGATCGCAAACCGGTTGCCGAAAATAATGAAACTGTCGGATTGTTGGAAAGAGTCGGCAATTGGGGGATCGCGACCGCGGAAGGCATCCGCAAAGGCGGCGGATTTTTGTGGAAAACGGTGGTTTCTTTTTGGAACTTTGTTAACGGCATGTCGGTGATGCGCCGGGTCGACTTTCTGTTTGCTCTTGAAGATTGCGGCTATAAGGCACTGCCGATTGTGTCGTTGATCAGTTTTATGGTCGGGCTGATTCTGGCGTTTGTCGGTGCCGTTCAACTCAAGACTTTCGGGGCAGAAATTTATGTTGCTAGTTTGGTGACCATTGGCATGACCCGGATTATGGGGGCAATTATGACAGGCATTATTATGGCCGGGCGTACCGGAGCCTCCTATGCTGCCACAATCGGCACGATGCAGGTGAATGAGGAAATTGACGCTCTCAAAACAATGGGAATTGTCCCGGTCGATTTTCTGGTGTTGCCGCGGCTGATGGCGTTGGTGCTGACGATGCCGATTTTGGTGATGTGGGCCGATTTTATGGGGATGTTCGGCGGCGGTTTTGTCGGGGTGACAATGCTGGGGATTCCGTTCCAAAAATATTGGGAATTGTCGGTTAATGCTATCAGCCTCAACAATTTTTTGGTCGGCATTTTTCACGGTTTGGTTTTTGGTGTCGTAATAGCGGTGTGCGGTTGTTATTACGGCGTTTATTGCGGGCGCAATGCCGACAGCGTCGGTGTGGCCACCACCAAAGCGGTCGTTTCGGCAATTGTCTGGATGATTGTGATGACCGGAATTATTACCGTTGTTTGCGAGGTGTTGGGAATATGACGGCGGAAGTGCAAATTGCGGTTAAAAACCTCACCATCGGATATGGTGATTTTGTACTGCTGAAAGATATCAGCTTTAATGTCAATAAAGGGGATGTCTTCATTATCATGGGCGGTTCGGGGTGCGGCAAAAGTTCGTTGTTGCGCGTATTGACCGGGTTGGTGCCGCCGCAACGGGGAAATTTTTTCATTGACGGCGTTGATTTTACCAAAGCAGCCCTGCCGGTGCGCGACGAAATCATGCAGCGTTGCGGCATTTTGTATCAGAGCGGTGCATTGTTCAGTTCGATGACGCTGGCCGAGAATATTGCCTTGCCGTTGCAGCAGTATACGGACTATTCCGAGCGCGAGGTGAGTGAACTGGTGTCGTTAAAGCTGGCGTTGGTCGGTCTGGCCGGTTTTGAAGATTTTTATCCTTCGGAAATCAGCGGCGGAATGAAAAAACGTGCCGGCTTGGCACGGGCGTTGGCGCTGGATCCGGAAATTGTTTATTTTGATGAACCGTCGGCCGGTTTGGATCCCATCAGTTCCAAGTTGTTGGATGATTTGATCTTGGACATCAATCACAGTCTCGGAACCACGATTGTGATCGTGACTCACGAACTGGCGTCGATTTTTGCCGTCGGCAGCAATTCGATTTTTCTTGACGGCGAAACCAAATCAATTCAGGGTTACGGCAACCCCAACCAACTGTTGAAAGACCCGCCTAACCAAAAAGTTTATAATTTTTTAACCAGAGGTGCCAAAGAAAATGCGTAAAAAACCAAAAAGCAAATTAATCGGTTTGTTTCTCATCTGCGGAATTATTTTGTTTGTTGCCACGATCGGCATGTTTGTGGCAGACAAAGTCCGCGGTGACACCCGCAGCATGGTCGTGATGTATTTTTCGGAGTCGATAAAAGGTCTGGATGTCGGATCGCCGGTGGTTTTCAAAGGCGTGAACATCGGAAAGGTTTATAAAATCGACCTGATTACCGATATGGAAGATACCGAATTCAGCATTCCGGTATATGTGGCGTTTAACAGTCAGAACTTTAATCCGACCCTGCCTAACGAAACCCGGCGTCAGATATTGAATGATCTGGTGGAGAAAGGTTTGCGCGCGCGGCTCAATAACCTCAATTACCTGACCGGACAGCTGATGATCGAACTTGAAATGATGCCGGCGGGAACCCCGGCGGTTTACCGCAGCAGAGGAGAACGCGTTCCCGAAATTCCGACCGTGTTATCACCGTTGGCGGAATTGTCACAGGGATTTCAGGAAATACCGCTCAAGCAAACGGTTACCAAAATGAATAAATTTCTCGATTCGCTGAATAATGAGATTGTTCCGCAGCTTGCCGGCGTTTTGCAACAATTTTCCAAAATTCCGCAGCAAACTCAGGACGTGCCGGAAACTTTGCGCAATTTTAACCGGGCAATGTTAAATATTTCCGGTGCCGCCAAGTCATTAAACAATTTTGCTGATTATATAGAAAGACATCCGGAATCGTTATTAAGAGGAAAAGGAAGGTATTAGTTATGAAAAATTTGGTTTTGTCAGTACTGCTGTTGTTGGTTGCCGCCTGTGTCGGAACCAGCAGCCCGTCGCGTTTTTATCAGCTCAAAGCCCTGGAAGGTGATGTGCGCCCGGTTTCGCAGCGGCGGATGGACATCGGGGTGGAGGAAGTGTTTATTCCGAAATATCTTGACCGGCCGCAGATCGTGACAATGGAAGCCGGTTCTTCAGAATTGAAAATGTCTGAGTTTTATCGTTGGGGAGAACCGTTGTCCAGTTCGTTTTCGCGGGTGCTGGCCGATGATATTTCCCTCTATTTGCCCAAGTCGGTAGTTAAGTTTAAAACCCTGGTTAGCGAAAATTTCACTTATACCGTGACGGTTGAAGTCAATAAAATGGATGCCGTTTTGGGACAGAAAATAGAAATTGACGCCTGGTGGACGGTGTATAAAAACGGCCGGGTCGCCAGCCGCGAACGCAGCCGTGTGAGCGCGCCGTTAACCGAAAGCTATGAAGATCTGGCGGAGAAAGAAAGCATCCTGATCGGCGAATTGGCGCGTGAAATTGCCGTCAAACTGGCCAAATTGTAAAGGTAAAAGAAATGAGTGCCGCTTTGGAAGAAATTTTAGCCCATTACGGAATCGGCGGTAGCATCGTCGGCGAAAAAAACGGGCCGTTGCTGCGTTTGGTTGAATTTGCGCCGGCACCCGGTACGAAAATAAAAAACGTTCTGAGCGCACGGGAAGACATTGCCCGTGAGTTGGGTGTCTCTTCGGTTGACGTCGAAAAAGTGCCGGATTCTGGAAATATTTGGTTCGAAATACCGGATAGGCAACCGCGGACGGTTGATTTTAAAACCTTGGTTGACAGTGAGGCGTTTCAGAATTTTAAGGGAAAGCTGCCACTTTGCCTCGGCACGGACGTTGCCGGAGAACCTGTGATTGCCGATCTGTCGAAAATGCCGCATTTGCTGGTCGCGGGTACGACCGGGTCCGGCAAGTCGGTCGGGCTCAACACCTTCATCTTGTCACTGATTTTGGCCAAAGAAACTTCCGAGCTCAAACTGGTTTTGATTGATCCCAAGCGCATTGAATTTTCGATTTATAACGATCAGCAATACATGTTAACGCCAGTGGTTACCGAAAATGAGGATGTCGCGGCGGTTTTGACTTATCTGGTCGGCGAAATGGAACGGCGTTATCGCCAGTTGGAGGAAAGCCATTGCCGCAATATTGACGAATATCATTTGCGGGTTGGCCTGATGCCCTATATTGTTTGCATTATCGACGAATTTGCCGATTTGGTTACAGTCAGTCCCGAAGTCGAAAAATATATCCGCCTGCTGGCGCAAAAAGCCCGGGCGTGCGGGATTCATCTGATTTTGGCCACCCAGCGACCGTCGGTTGATGTGGTAACCGGTGTGTTGAAAGCGAATTTTCCTTCACGTCTGGCCTACAAGACCGCGGCATCGGTAGATTCCCGTACTGTTTTGGATACGACCGGCGCCGAAAAACTGCTCGGCCGCGGCGATGCCTTGTTTTTGGATGCGGCAGGCGGATTAAAAAGAATACACGGTGCCTATGTTGCGGATAACGATATTCGTGAGATTTTGGAACCTTTCCGCGGCAAGGTCGAGGAATTGTCGTTAGAAGAGTACCGGGTTTCCGAAAAAGAAAAGAAGCATGCGGCGCCGCAAAAAGAGCCGGGCGTTTTCAGACGTTTGCTCAATTGGTGGAGTTCATTGAAGGTTAGGGAACGTAAAACCCTGGTATCGGGGATTGTTTATCTGTTTTCCAAACTGACGGCAACGCCGAAACGCCGGCACAAGTAATGCTGCGGCGACGATAACGGATAAAAAAATCCCGGTAAGAACCGGGATTTTCTTGTTGATACAGATCTACTTGCTTTCAGGTTCGGTAGCGACAGAGACTGCCGGTGTGACGGTTGCGTCAACCGGAGACGGGGTATCGCCGGTCAATACCGGGTTGGGTTCTTCCTGAGGTTCCGGCATCTTCATTTCCCCGGCCATCGGCGGCATGTCATGCGGCATTTCTCTCATATGGCGCATTTTTCTTTTTCCCATTCTCTCCATGTGATGAGCTTTGCGTTCGGCCTTAATCTTGTCAAATTCGACTTTTTGTTCCGGAGTAAGCTGAGCTTCGAAAGCTTCCATATTTGCCTGACGGATACGATTCATTTCGTTGCGGATTTCTTTCATTTTTTCCATCAACTGGCGCATTTCCACCTGATCTTGTTCGCGGCGTTCCCGTATAACTTTTCTTTGGTCATTGTTCAATTGCAAGCGGTCGGCCAACCGTGCTTCCATCATTTCCGGAGTCGGGCGGTCGCGGAGCGGCATCAGTTCGTTTTCGGCGGCATTGGCCGAAGCAGCGGTGACCAGCATGGCAGCGCAGGCAATGGTTAAAAATTTGTTTTTCATGTTTTACTCTCCTTTTAAATAACTGAGTTTTTGTTTTAAAATTTGTCTGGCGTTGAACAGGCGTGATTTAACGGTACCTGCCGGAACGCCGGTTTTTTGTGCAATTTGTTCCAGGCTCAATTCCTCAAACTCGTACAAAATAATTACTTTGCGCATTTTAGACGGCAGTTCGTCCACGGCTTTGAGAATCAGTTTTTGTCGCATCTTGGCATCTGTGGCCTCTTCCTGAGAACTTCCGGCTGGCATTGCCTCGAGAATTTCCGGATCTCGGACTTCGGCATTGTTTTGGTTATACTGCCTTGATTTGAAGTAGTCGCGGCAGACATTGGCGGTGAGGGCCCCGATCCATTGTTTAAATTTACCTTCTTCATGATAATTATCAAGGTTACGCCAGGTTTTTATGTACACTTCCTGTTCGAGGTCTTCGTTGTAAGAACCGGTAAACTTGCGGATAACGGCTCTGATCAGCCCTTTGTTTTTATTGATTATATCTTTCATCTATCCTACCATCAGAAGTCCGAATTCATCCACCGGCAATCCCATGTCCTCAATCAGGGATTCCTGTTGTGCCACTGTTATCTGGCTGTCGGCTGCCGTCAACATTGCCTCGGCCCAGTATATGTTTTCACTTTCCGGCGTCCGCAGTCCGACGAGGCTGAGCCCGGTGGCAATCAGCAGCATGCTGAAAACGGCTGAGATGCGGCGGCGACGTTTTTTGCGGGCGAAGTAAAGTGGTTTCGCTTCCTGCAGCAGTTTTGAAATATCGTCCATTTTAACCTCCATACATCGGCTAGAACGAGAGTTTGTGCAATAAGGTTCATTTATTTTTTATTTTCGGCCGATCGTCGGAACAAAACTTTTGTTGATCATATTCAGGTTAGCCTGTCTGCAAACGATTTGCAATACAAATATCTTTGTTGTCTTTAATGAAAATTTAAATTATAATCGGCTCAGATAAAGATTAAGGAGTCGCAACATGACATTAGAACTACGCCCCAACGAATACGTTAAAATTGAAGTTCATTTCAGTTATAAGGTATTTGTGTTGCCGACGCTGCTGATGTCAATCGGCATTTTGATGTTTTTGGCGGTGTGGAGCGGTGTCGGACAAGGCGAAAGATTCCGTTTTATCGGCCATATTTATTCGGTTGCCGCAATTATGATGATAATCGGCGGTCTTTTGTTTATTCCTTACATTTATAAACGGGTCGACAACAAGCTCAAGATATATGCTGTGACCAACCAGCGGGTTTATGTCCGCCGGGGCATTGTCAATATCAAGGAAAAGGATATTCCGTTAGCCAAAATTAACGATGTGCAGATCGTACAAAGCCTGGTGCAACGCCTGTTCGGTGCCGGTGATGCGATTGTTCAGGTGGGTAACGATGAAAGCAGCATGGTGATTCAGGATATTGCTCATCCGCGCGAGTTTCGTGATACCATTATTTCTGCCATTTACGAGGCGGCGGCCGAGCAGGAAGCGCGGTCGCGCCAGCAGCGGTATTATGAACAGCAGCAACGCCGTTATGAACAGCAGCAAAACGAGTATAATGATTACTCGGGGCACAATTACAATAATTACTGACCGCAGTAATCAATTGATGGAGAAAATCAATGCAGGGTTTTGTTTTTCATAATCCGACCAAAGTTGTTTTTGGGACCGGAAGCAGTTCGCAATTGTCGGCGCATGTAAGTGCCTTGGGGCATAAGGCCTTGTTGGTCTATGGTCAACACAGCATAAAGAAATCAGGACTTTATGATAAAATTGTTTCTCAGCTGCAAGACGCGGATATTGCATTCGTTGAGCACGGCGGGGTTAAATCCAACCCTTCACTCGCCCACGCCCGTGAGGGGATTGCCAAAGCCCGGGCAGAAAAAGTTGATTTTGTGATTGCTGTTGGCGGCGGCAGTGTGATTGACGAAGCCAAGTCGATTGCGGCCGGTGCGGTGGCGGAAGATGACGTGTGGCGTTTTTATCTCGGCGAGGCTAAAATCGAAAAGGCATTGCCGTTGGCAACCGTACTGACTTTGCCGGCAACCGGTTCGGAAATGAACGGTAATGCGGTGATCACAAACGATGAAACCAACGATAAACTGGGACTGGCCAGTCCGAATTTCTATCCGCGGGTGTCGATTTTGGATCCGTCGCTGACGGTAACGGTTCCGTCCCGTTATACCGCGGCTTCGGCAGTGGATATTGTTTCGCATCTGACCGAAAGCTATTTTACCAATGACGGCGGTTGGACCCCGTTACAGGAATATTATGTCGAAGGTCTGGTAAAAACAGTGATGGCGGCTACCCGTCGTATTTTACAAAATCCCGAAGATCTGGAAGCGCACGCGACGTTGATGTGGAGTGCAACCTTGGGGTGGAACGGCTTAAATGTGGCCGGTGTCGGCGCTTTCTCAATGCCGTGCCATGCGTTGGAGCATCCGATCAGTGCCTTGTATGATATTGCTCATGGTGCCGGACTGGCTATTGTTACGCCCGCCTGGCTGACGGCAAAAGTGGAAGAAAAAGCCCCTAAAATCGCCCGGTTTGCTCGCGAAATATTTGCGGTTGGGGAAGAAGATGAGCGGAAAGCCGCCGTTGCCGGCATTGCGGCGTTAAAAAATTGGTATCGCGAAATCGGTGCGCCGCTTAGCTTTGGCGAAGCCGGCATCAAAGAACCGGATATTGAAGAACTAACCCGGTTGACGGTTAAAGGTGCAACGATCCGCAAAACGCCGGGTTTGGCGGAAGAATTTGTCCGTGCCGTCTTTCAAGCTTGTCTGTAGTTGGCAATAATCAAAGTAAGGTGTCTGTCGGCACCTTATTGTGATTATTAAAATCCGGCATAACTTTTTAGGGCCGCTCTCGTTTCTTTTTATTGAGTATTTCGATTACTTGCTGTCTGATGAGTTCTCTCTCCGGCAGCAGCTCTTTTTCTTCACCGGGTAAAATTGCAGTTTCTCCCAGAAGCTGTTTTGTCGTATTATTAAATGACCGGTCTGCAGCAGGTTGTGTAAACGCCAGATTGGATATCAAACGTAATTCTTCATCATTTAAACGGTGTATGTCTATAACATCAGCGGCAAAAACCATGTCTTTGCGCGTTTTGCGTTCCCTGATCGATTCTTTCAGCCAGGAGGGATATTGATAAAAGATACGGAAGGCTTTGTCGTCCATTAAAAAGATCAATTTATATGGTTCGTGGGAAGAGTTGTCAAAAACAGCGGCAATGTCGCTACGTTTCAGCATTTCGGGAAAATTTTTCATAATTTTTGGATAACGTCGCATAATATCTTCGTAAGGAACATTATGGCCGCCCTTTATGACACGTGATTGTACACGCCAATATGACAATGCAGGATCCGAAAGACCGATAAATATAGTAGCAATTTTGAAATTCTGCTGCCGTGCCTGTTCCATAAAACGAAGATGAACCTTGCCCGAAGATGTCGTCTCGTAAACAAAGCTGCATCGGTTGGCAATATGTTTTTCCACTTCTTCATAAGTGATTTTGCCGGCGCTGAGCATGTTGTCGTTAGGATTCTGATCCGGTGCGGACAAATCTTTGGCAATATTATCCAAATTGATAAACGGTGCATTTTTCATCAAAGGGTCATCTTTGATGATCTTATCATAAAAAGTTGATTTTCCGGCGCCGTTCGGTCCGGCAATAATTACCATCCAAGGGCGTTTTTTTGTCATTTTATTTTTCCTACGATAACTTCCTGATGTTGCTCATCCATGGTTATGATAAATTTTTCACCATCTTCGGTCTCTTTGATAAAAAGCCCGTTTTCCTGATAATAGCGCGGATAACCGATTTGGTCTTTCCAAGCCTGATCATCTTTTGTTTTGGTCAGTTTTCTTTTTATATATTCCATCATTGTTTATTATTCCGTTTATTTAAAATTATATATGCAAAATATACGGAATAACATCGGCCAAATTGTCCGAACATCCCTCTTCGCTGCCGTCATCTTTGTCAACGATGTGATATTTTTCGTCGTTGGCGCTGTAGATCAGCTGAAAAGCATCGTTATAACCCAGAATCACCGTTTCCGGCATATCCGGCCGGTGACGGAGGTTATAATCCAACAGATCGGGAAACATGGTGCTTTCGGTATTAATTCCCAAGATAAAACAACCGTTGTTGGAAAGGCCGTTAAACTTGCGCAGCAGCTTGTAAAAGTCCGGCAGCGGCTGGGCAAAGCCCTCCTGTTTGAGTTTGAGGGTGCACATTGCAATCTTAACTTCGGTAGAGGGCTTGTTGCGGCCCACTTCATCATTTTGTTGCAAAAAGTCGATCAGTTCCTGGATATTCATGTTGACATTGCTCCGCTGTTTTGTTGAATGTTACGCATGACAGCCTGCGAATGGGCGGCGGCTTTTTCAGCCTCGGTACTTAATCCGCGATTGTCATTTTGTTGTTGGTTTTGTTGGTCAATGATCATCATATCGGGACTGAAACCAAGCATACAGCGAACACCCGGCTGCGGTTCAAGGCGAACCATAGTGCGTTTGGTACTGCCGTCTTCGGCTCGGTCTTTGAATACCATGTCAGCGGAGTGAATGCTGCCGTGAATCGAGTGGGCTTTTTCGCCGTTGTTGCCGTTGGAACGTTCTAATGCGTCGAGCAGGGTGCCGTTGCTGACGATACACATGTTTTCATAATCGTTGACGGCAGCATACGATTTTCCTTGTGCTTCAAACAGGCGGCAGTCTTTGATGTTAACGATATGATGGACGTCAATGGCCGGTTGATTTGCCCAGTCGGGATGTCGTTCCAGTTCTTTGGACATATCGGTCAGGCCGCTGGTTTCCATCTTTTTGATCAGGGCTTCGACATATTCTTTCTTGGCGCCGGGGACCTTCAGCAACATATCTTTGAATTGTGGGTTCTCTTTGATAAAGCGTTTGACGTTTTCCTGTTTGGCGCTGGTTGCAACCGGAACATCCTTTGCGGCGCGGATATCGCGGTAGGTCAAAGGATTGCCGTTTTCATCCTTGGCCTGAAACAGTTTGGCAAACCCCATGCCTTTTTGAACGGCACAATGGTTAAACATCAGATATTTGAAGTCGTTCAGATTCATTTCCGGCAGCATCTCTGGGCGTACCCCGGCTTTGGCCAGTGCCCCGAGAATTTTGTCTTTCATCTCCGCCAGCCGCGGTTCTTCAGACATCATCTGCCAAATCGGCGAGTCTTCCAGCTTATAATCTTCTGCTTTGCCGGGATGAATTGAATATTTGTACGGATAGTTGGCCAAATCGGCAAATTTTTCCGAATAACCGCCGAAAGGCTTTTCGACACCGCCGTTAAAAACCATGCGGGCAATGGCGCTCTTATCGGTTTTGGAGACCGCCGCTTCAACACGCAGATTAAGGTGATATTGAGCGGCAAAATCGCGCAGGGCTTTTTCTTCTTCCCGGCCGTTAGTGGCACGAAAAGCTTCGGTCAGCATGTTGAGCTGTTGGATGATCTCTTCGTCGCTGAGACCGGGAATTGCGGCAGCAGGAGTTTTTATCTCCGGTGTTGTAAGCTTTTCTGCATCCTGCTTTTCTTTCTGGAAAATCTGATTTTTGCGGGCACTGAGATTTTCGCCGCGTTTTTTATGCTGCTCATTGTCACGCCGCATGGAAACACGTTGCGAATAATCTCTGTCAAACGAAAATTTACCCATAGCTTTTACCTTTATCAGTCTATTTTCTGTCTATTATAACACAAGGTTGTCTAAAATCCAGTGAATTTTTTTAAAAAATTGCGCTGTGGTTATTTTTTGTTATAGTGAAAAGAGGGTTGTATAAAATGGAGATCGAAAATGAAGATATATGATGGATTTGCCGACATTGCCGATAATTTTGACGTTCTTTTGGTCGATGCTTACGGTGTTTTTTGGGACGGGAGTGCTTTTTATGAAGGCAGTCGTGAAATTATGGAAGAAATGGTAAAATGCGGCAAACCGGTCTGCATCGTTTCTAATACGACTCAGTTGGCCGAGGCGGCAATAAATTCTTATCGCAAACGCGGATTGGAACCGCAACGCCATTTTACCGATATGGTAACTTCCGGCGATGCGGCACGGGAAACTTTTGCTGCCGGCGGTCTGGATATTGACGGCAAACGCATTTTTGTTTTCGGGAATCCGCGCAAACAGATTTTTGAGCAGACGCCGTATATGACGGTCGATGATCCGCAGGCGGCCGATGCTTTTTATATTTCGATTCCTCAATTGACCGATGTACAATATGAAAAACAACCGGCTCTGCATCAGCACCTTTATCTTTCGCGGATGAGCAGTGACGACGATCCGGCCTGGTGGGACAGTATGGTAATTGATCCGTTCCTGCCGCAATTGCGCGCTTTGCAGAAAATGGGGCTTCCGGCAATTTGTGCCAACCCCGATTTTCGCGCTTTCGAAAAGCCAAAAGACGGCGACATCGCGTTACCGGTGGTTCGTCAGGGGTTGGTCGCCGAAACTTATCGGAAAATGGGCGGCCGCGTAATCGAGTTTGGCAAACCGCATCCCGGCATTTTCAAATATGCGTTCCGTCAACTTGGGATCAAACCATCGCCCAAAGTGGCCATGATCGGCGATACGTACCGTACCGATCTTGTCGGTGCTCTCAATGTCGGAGTGACGCCGGTATGGTGCGTCGAATGCGGCATGGCGAAATATGACACCGAACAGGGCAAGAGTCTCGAAGAAATCAGCGGCGGCCGTCTGGAGGGGGTGCGGATGATCCGTTCTTTCGGCGGTGTTGCATAATTGCTGCCGGACAGCCAAATTTTCCGATTGCGGCAAATTATAATGTTGTCACATCTTTGAAAAATGCGTCGCCATGGTTATATACTCTACTGAATTACATTTGTAAAAGGAGAAAAATCATGGCTGAAAGCGTAAATCATTCCGGCATTGCCACTTTTCAAACAGCTGGATTCTGGCATTTGATTGCCGGCATTATTATGATTATCCTCGGCTTGTACGTTTGGTTCAACCCAGTGGCCAGTCTGCTTGGTCTGGCGCTTTATCTGGGGATTGCCTTTATTGTTGTCGGTGCCGGATATTTTCTGGCTTCGTTTTCCTACCGGTCCGGCTGGTATCTGGTGGTTGGGCTGTTGGACATTTTTGTCGGTGTTATTTTTGTCAGCAATCTTGGCGTCAGCGCCGCGACGCTGCCGATCATCTTTGCTTTGTGGTGTTTGGCAGTCGGCGTGGTTCAACTGGCGACCTCGTTTGACCTCAAAAGAGACGGCCATCCGTGGGGCTGGACAATGGGGATCGGAATTCTCGGCATTTTGTTTGCCTTTCTCATTCTGGTTTATCCGGCGATCGGTGCCATTACCATCACCACTTTAATGGGATTGTATATTATATTGTATGGTGCTTTTGCCATTGCCGAATATATCTATACGCCTCATCAAACCGTTACGGTTCAAGAAAATTATCACGAAAAATAATTTTTACGGCTTAGAAAAGCAGAAACCCCGAATTACCGGGGTTTCTGTATTTCACTCTCTGTCCCTTTGCAACATTCGGGCCATCACTTTCTGCTGCTTTTTTCCCATCGCCAGCGGCTGCGGGTGGAGCTTGATTTCCTGAATGTTGGCTTGGCGAAAATCTTCGTTCATTTGTGCCAGATCTTTGACATTTAAAAGCATTTTCATATTGCCGATTTTAACCATTGCGAGAGTCTGCTTCTTGAGCGGTTCTTTCAACCGGCCTTCGGCAATCAGTTTTTTTGCCAGCTTCTTGTCGATCGGCATATCCTTGAGAATGTAGGCGTGTGCTTTTCCGTAACGCTGTCCGCTGCTGCCGCGGCGATTGTGAGTGCGCAGGTTATAGATAAAGTCACAATATTCCTTGGTGCCGATTTTCATTGCCACGTGGCCGTACCGGGTTGTCCCTTTTTCCCAGGCAATTACGGTGCCGTCAGGCAATGAATGGAAGTTATCCATGTTGGTGTCAATTTCAACAAAGTACTCATTTTTCTTAAATCCGTCAACGGCACGGTAAGCAAAACGCTGGGCGTCAATGGTGATGCCCTTGGCCGCACAAAAGCCTTTGACGGCGCCCAGACAATAAGTTTGCTGTCCTTTTTTCGGCGCTCCGGGTTTAGCCTTCTTCTTGGCAACGGACTGAATTTCTTCGCACAGTTCGCTTTGTTGAATCATTTCCAACTCTTCCGCGGTAAAAACACGCCCTTCAAGGTCAAAATTTCCGATTACGTTCTGATTCTGCAAGACTAGGTTTTCTGCCATTAATTCTTCAAGCTTTTGGGTTTCGGTATCAGTATCGACCGTGTTTACTTTGTCTTGTCCCGGAGTCTGAGAAAATGTAAGTGTTGTTTGCGGCGCATTTGTATTATCGTTGGTTGTTGTCATTGTTGCTGCCGTTGAGGCACTGCCATTGCCGATCAGTGATGACGTTAGCATTGCGAGCTTAATGAGCCCGTGTCTGCAGGCTGTTGGAAGTTTTTCCAAAGCCTTTTTTCCTAAACGTTTAATTTTTTCTGCGGTTGTTTCCATTCAACTCACCTCATTTATGTGCTTCAATTTGTCTTCTTTTGTCTATTTTAGCATATTGATTGCGATTTGTAAACCATAATTTGTCTAAAACCATCTGCTGTAATTTTGTTTTTTTTACGGTAACATTTGGATTGCGGCTGAGACGTTGTCAATTGAAAAAACGCCCCCAAAAATGCTTTTTTTATCAGCGGAATTCTTAAACCGCATACAAACATCCCCCGAATGTTACGGGGGATGCGTATCATGGCAAAAAACGGTAAGTTCGTCAGTTTTGCTGAGGAGCCGCCGGTGTTTCCTGGGCCGGGATCTCTTTGAAGATAACCCCCTGCAGGGCCAAAACGGCGATGAAGAAAATTATAAAGCTGCTGAAGCCTAACCAACCCAAAACGGTAAAGACAATATACGTGGTTATGAAGGCCAATGTACTTAAGCGCATTCTGAGATCAAAGAGAAAACTTTTACCGAGAAATGCCGAAACTGCATAAGAACAGACGGCATAGAAAATGATGGCAATAAAAAAGCCAATCGCGAGGCCGATAAAACCGAAAATGCCGATAAACAGGACACTCCAGTTGAGTATGGTCCTGAAAAAGTCGGTGTAGTCCCCTTGGGGAATATATAAAGATTCTTCAAAATTGTACATTTTGGTTTCGCGTTTGGTAACCGAATAAAAAGCACGGCGGCTGATATAAATTCCCTGCTTTAGTTCGGACGGTTCGAAATAGTCAACTTTGGTGTCCAACACAATATTGATATTGCTGTTAAAATCGTTATTTTCGTCATCAAAGGCAATGGAATAGGTCTTTACCGTGTCTGCCGGTTCCACAATGGCACCGTTTTCGATTTTAATCGGCAGAAATTCGTCGGCAACCTTTTGTGCAGCTGGTACCAAAACGTCGTTTCCTTCGATTTTAATGGTTACGGACAGAAAAAGAGCGACAATTAGAGAAAACGGCAGTAGGAATTTAATACCCAAACCTTCGCCGTAACGGATGTAATCTAGTATTTTTTTCATAATTTTATTATCCTGACTGAATGATTATAATTCCTTATTTTATATAATCTTTTTCTAAAAAAGACAACCGATTTTATCAATTAAATTTTAAAAGGCGCCGTTTAGGCAAAAACGTTATGCCCCGCCTTCATAGGCAGGGCATAAATAAAAATGCAGCAAATGAAAATGTTTTTAGGCTTCGTTACCGGATTCGCCGGTGGGTTTGATCAAAACCTTAACGCGGGTGATCCTCATATTGTCAACTCCGATCACTTCGTAATGGCAGTAAACGTCTTCGACTTTATCACCGATTTTCGGCAGGCGGCCGAGCAGACCGAAAACATAGCCGCCGATCGTGCTTTCTTCGTGCTCACACTCCGGCAGCCCCATACAGTCAAAAGCGTCTTCCACCAGCACCACGCCGTCAAATTCGCAGACAGAATCGTTAATTTTTTTGATCGGTTCATCCGTAACGTCATCATGTTCGTCCATAATATCTCCGACCAGCTCTTCCAAAATGTCTTCCATTGACAGCAGTCCGGCGGTTCCGCCATATTCGTCCACGACAATGGCCAAATGAATATGGCGCAACATCATTTGGTGCAAAATTTCCGAAATCGATTTGTTTTCGGGAACAAACAAGATCTTGCGCGCCAGCTTGGTCAGAATGTCGGTGTCGTTGCCGTCGCCTTCATACTCGAGCAAATCGCGGATATGCAGCATACCGATGATGTGGTCTTTGTCACGGTCACATAACGGAAAGCGGGTATGATTGTGGGTTTTGATGAAATTCATTGCTTCGGCAAGTGTATAATCTTTATAAAGGCATTTCATGTCCTGCCGCGGGATCATGATCTCGTGGGCGTAAATTTCCGAAAAATCAATCGCGTTTTGAATAATTTCTCCTTCGGTATCGTCAATTACACCGCCTTTTTGCGAAGCGTCAATGATCAGTTTGATTTCTTCTTCCGAATGGGCATCGTCATTTTCGTTGGACGGCTGAACCCCCATCAGGCGCAGAATCCCGGCGGTTACTTTGTCAAAGACCCAGATGAACGGAGAAAAAATGTGCTTGAAAACGTACAACGGTTTGGCAATCAGCAGAGCATAGTTTTCGGTGTTCTGAATAGCCAGCGACTTCGGAACCAGTTCTCCGAGCACGACGTGCAACAGAGTAATAAAGCCGAACGCGGCGCCGAAGCTGACCGAGTGCAGGAGGACGGGATTGCCGGCAAAAAAGTTACCAAACAGGTCTTCCAGCAATTTTGAAACGGCCGGTTCGCCAATCCAGCCCAGCCCGAGCGAAGCAAGGGTAATACCGAGTTGAATGGCGCTTAAATAGGTATTGAGATTCTCGGTAATTTTAAGGGCGGTTTCGGCCCGTTTGTTACCGAAATGAGCCAGTTCTTCCAGTTTGGTGCGGCGAATTTTAACGATTGCAAATTCAGAAACAACAAAAAAAGCATTAGCAAATACCAGCAACAACACCAGTACCAGATTAAATACATAAACGTATGCGGGACTCATGACAGGTTAATTTTTTGACCTCATTTTATTAAAACTCCGCCGTATGCTACAGGCAGTGCTGTCGCTTGTCAATAGGATTTAATACGAAAAAACGATTAAATCAGTTGTTTAGGGCAAAATCTCAATCGGGGTCCCGTCGGGAGTGAGAGCCCATATCTCTTCAATTTCGTCGTTGGTGACTGCAATGCAGCCGGCTGTCCAGTCTTTCAGCCGGTGGAGACTGCCGAGAAAAGGGGTGGCGTTGGGCAGGCCGTGAATCATGATGTCGCCGCCGGGGCTGACACCTTTGGCCGCGGCTTGTTTACGGTCTTCGGCGTTGGGGTACGAGATTCTCAGCGATAAATGAAACTTGCTGCGGGGATTGCGTCCGGAAATCCGATATACTCCTTCGGGGGTTTTGCCGTCGCCTTCGCGTTGTTTGTGACCTTCGGGTGCAAAACCGAGGGCAATTTGATATTCTCTCAGCACCTTTCCCTGTTTTAACAGATAGAGTTTTCGCTCTCCTTTTTCAATTTTTATTTTATCGGCATGTTCTTCTGTCAGTGCGGCCGCGGGAACCCGGAGTTTGGGCAGCGCAAGCCAGAAGCCGGCAGTGAGAACGATTAATAAAAGAGCAGCGACGGTGGTTGCAATCAGTCTTCGATTCATATTTTTTCCCTTTGGTGCAATTGTGTCAGTTTGTTCCATACAAGAGTTTTTTTTCCAAAAAGTCAAGATACTGTTTTAATTAAAACGTTCTGTTTTTTATAATAAAGCTGCCGCAACAAAATATTGACTAATTAAAGGCGAATTGTTAGTGATAACAAAAGGCCGCAGTGCAGCGGGCAGGGACTGCAAAACGGAGAAAGAAAATGAGAAATGATGACGAAATGGAAGAAATGATCCGGCTGACCGAGCGGATTGATGTTATTCTCAATCAAAAACAGTTGCGTGAAGATCCTAAGCTGGAACAAAGCAAAGTCGGAGAACTGATAGACCAAAGTTGCGAAACGGTCGACCGGTTTGTTGCCGATTTTATCTGCCAGGTTTTGCAAGATCGTCCGACCCCTGAAGAAGCTGACAGGCGGGTTGCCGGCTATGTAGAGGCCGTTCGTCGAACCGGTGGCAAAGAAAGCGCCGGTTATCTGGAGAAGGCGCTGAAAGATAAATTGAAAAAAGAAAGCGGAAAATCGGCTGCTCGCCGCCGTTTTGAAAAATATATGTGGCTGATCGTTTTATTGCTTTTTATTGTCGGGCTGATCGGGGTTAAATTCTATTATAAATGTGATGTCAGCCATCCCCTTTTGAGCCGCCCGGGAATGGAAAATGTCATCAGACTGGGGCAAAAAATAAAATATCATGATTCGGTGGCGCTCTCCAAAATTCACCGCCGCAAAGAAGGCCTTATGAAGACAATATTGCTGTGGCCGCTCGGCATCTTGGACCAGGAAAGCGAATATTATACTCAATATATCGTTTTGCTCAGCCGGCTCGGCTATGAATTAAAGCAGGGTGGTTATGCCTGCGAAATCGGGGGTTGGGCCAAACCTCAGGATCAGGATTATAACGATGAAGAAATCGCCCGACTGTTGGAATTGGCGGAAGCCGTTAACGAAAAAGCCGCGGAAAAATTGCGTGATTTGCCGGCGGATGTTAAGCCGCAGGATCTGATTTCGCTGATTGCGGAAGTTCTGGTTGAAAGCTTCCCCTGTCCGGGCGCTGAATAAAAGGCGGCCGAAGAAAAAAACCGGGCCTGATGCTTTTTCAGCTTTCGGCGTTGGCGGGTTTGGATTCCGAACGCACCTGAACTGCCGCAATGTTCTGATCCGGTGCCGCGGCTTCATAATGCACCGTCTGTTGCGGAAAAGGGATGTTGATATTTAGCTCCCGAAAACGTTTAATAATTTTATCGCGCAGATCGTCACCGATGGAAGAACGGTTGAATACGTTGGCGGTGAAACAATTGAGCTGAAAATCGAGGCTGCTGTCGCCGAGGTTGGTAAAGACGACCGACGGCGCCGGCGTCGCCAGAACATTAGGGTTGGAAGAGGCAATTTCAAGCAACGTCTGTTTGACCTGTTCAACATTGCTGTCGTACCCGACGCCGACCTTGACGACTACGCGGCCGGTCTTATTGCCGTAGGTGTAGTTGATTAGGCTTTTTGACAGAATGTCTGAATTCGGAACAATGACGGTTGCTTTGTCCCAGGTTTCGATTTCGGTAGAACGCATATTGATTCTTTTGACGATGCCTTCCTGACCGCCGATATTAACCCAGTCGCCGATTTTAATCGGTCGTTCCCACAAAATCGTCATACCTGCCGCCAGGTTGCTGACCATGTTCTGCAGCCCGAGCCCGACTCCGAACGACAACGCCCCGGCAATGATGGTAATGCTGCTGAGACTGCCGCCCATGACCGCAATCGCCAGCAGTCCCGAAATGATAAAGCCCAAAAAGCCGATTGACGAAACGACCGAATTTCGCAGGCCGTCGTTCATTTCGATTTTGCTGAGGCTGCCGCTGAGAAAACTGTTTTTAAGCATTTTGAAAAGCGACAGCAAAACAAAAAAGCTGATAATGCCGAGCAAAATGGAGGTAATCGAAATATGAATGCCGCCGATGTTAAAGCCGACCAAAAAGCCCTTGATGCGGGCCAGCAGCAGATCGACCGAAACACCCCAGATACCCAGCAGGAGAATAATTCCGGCAATCCACATGATCGGCTTTAACAACAGTCCGAACCAAAATTCGCTCTTGATCAGCGTGCGTCGGCTGATCCGAAACGTCAATACCCAGAACCGAAACTGCAATATGCGATGAAACAGGCCGCGCAGCAGTTTGTCAATGATATAGAGAATGCCCACTGCTACCGCGGAGATGATAAAACGGTTGATAATATATTCGGACAGACGGATATAACCGAACAAAGAAAAAGAGAAAGCGACGATCATGACAAAGGTGACGGCGAGGCTGATTTTTGAAGAAGTGCTCAATTCGGCTATTGGGGTATCGCCGCTGATGTCGGTGTCGGAGAGAGTTTTGTTGTCATAGAGGGCGGTCCGGGTTACCCACACCACACAAAAGGCTTTGACCGCGTTGGCAAAAATCTTTAACGAATAAATGATTGAATTGTCATAGGCCATTTGATTGGCCACGCTTTGAAAGAAAGAAACAATGCAAATAGCAGCGGCCGAAACAATCAATGCCAAGCTGATGGATTTGGCGCAGCCGTCACCGACTTCAATAATCCGCCATTTGCCGTTGAACGGGGTAAAGGTAACCTTAACCGCCGCTTTGACCAGATAATAGGAAAGAACGTAAAGAGCTGCCGTATTTAGTAACAGTCCGAAAGCGTCGGTATTGACCAGATCATTATTTCTGAGCCAAAATAAAAAAGCCCCGATCACGGCGGCCGGAATGGCGCCGCGGGCAATCAGCATCCACACGGCTGCCCGGACTTTTTGCGAATAGTCGGGATATTCAATATTTTCGCGGTAACCGAACCAGTGTTTAATGTAGCGGCTGAGCAAATAAGCGGTAGCCAGCGCCGCCAGCATGGCCAGGACGACCGCGAGAATATTGTTTTTGACCGTGGTTTGACGTTCGGGCGAAAGTTTTTGATACCAATTAAGCGGCGATTTTACCAGTTCGAACAAAAAACCGGCAAAGCTGGTAAGCGATTCCCAAAATTGCTGAGGATGAAAAATGGAACTTTGTTTTACCAGAATGCTGTTCAAAAGCTGCCGATTGCGTACTTTAAGAATCAGATTATTGATGTCGTCGATTTTGGCAGACAGCAAATCAATCTGGGCAATTTGTGCTTTGTGGCCGTTGGCGGTTTTGGTAAAATCTTTACGCTGGCGGGAAATTGTCGCCGGTTCGCTGTCGTCTTTTTCCGGCGCCGGGCCGAGGGCATTGAGCTTTCTTTGTACCGAATCAAGTTCGGTTGTGTGTTGTTGCCGTGCCTGAGACAAAGTTTCCTGAGTTTGGGTCAGCGTTTGCAAAAAAGCGGCCGTCTGCTCACGGGTGGCTTTGCCGCTGTTCAGGGTGGCGGTCATGTTGTCGAGTTGTTTGCCGGCTTTGGCAGGATCAAAGGCCGCGGCGGTGTCCGGTGTTGCCTGAGCGTAAACCGACAGCGACTGAAACAACAGCAAAAGCAGGATGGCAATTTTTTTCATCAGGATGTCCCCATATTATATTTTTATCAGCATTTTCTCATATCGTTTCATGTGGATATGGGGATATGAGTTATATAATCCAAGGGGAGACGGGTAAAAAATGTGGGACACTGTTTAAAGCTCAATTCGGACGTAAGCACGGTCGTCAAAAGAGCCGTTGCCTTTTTTCAGTCCTTTTGTTCCTTTGTTAATATTCATACAGAGGGGATCGTCGGCAAGCACGTTTTGCAGATAAGCTTCGCTTTCTTCCAGAGTTTGAAACAATTTCGGATATCCGTCCGAAGCCAGAATAATGTTTTGAGCGCTTGACACGTTAAGGATATTGATCCGTTTTTTTAAGACCGGGAAACCGTCTAACACTTCCCAGGCGTATTCGGATCCGCCGGGATTGTTTTGCAAAAGGCTTTGGTTTTTGAGTAAAGGCATAATGAATTCGCGGCCGCTGTCGCAAGCAGACAGTTCTTCCGCCGTTTTTCCGAGTTCCAACTGCATTTGCAAAAACAGACAGCGGGCTTGAGACGTGATGTCGTCAATAAGCTTGCGGTTATAAAAACAAACGTTGTCAATCATTGCCGCGCAGTCTCCGATTTGCCAGATTTCTTTTTTGACACGGTTGTAAATGACAACCGATGCGCTCGGACGTTCTGCCGGCACTTCTTTCAAATGTTGATAACAACCGCGTTTTTGGTACCAATCGGCAAGGTATTGCGTTATCCAGTCGACGGCTTCATAAACATCGAGAGATGGCTTCAGTTGTTGCAGCGCTTCTTTTACTTTTTCCATTGCCGCTTTTCCCGATGACATACCGTCATATAAAATCGGAGTCTTGGCGGTGGCGCCGTCAATCACGGCAATTAAATCTTTTGATTTGAAAATGCCGTCTTCACACAGTTGTGGATCCTGATTTTTTCCTTTGATGAATTCTTCGACAATTTTCATTTTGTTCTCCGTCTGAAGCGAGCGTTTTGTTCCTATCGGTTCCAAGCATAAACTTTTTATATCGTCTTGGCAACCGTTGTGATAAGCCCCAAGAAACGCAGTCGCTGATGACGGCGGCCGAATTTTAAAATGCGAACGCCTTCCGTTGAATCCGGAAAGCGTTCGGCGGAAGTCTCGGTTTATTCGTACATTCCGTTGTTGGTATTTCTGACATTTTCACGGTTGGCATTGTTTACTCTGGCGGCACCGTCTTTGGTGGCTTCCCAGGCATCACTCGACTTTTCGGAAATGGCGTCACCGGCTTTGGCGGCACCGTCTTTAGTGGCTTCCCAGGCGTCACTTGACTTTTCGGAAATGACATTACCGGCTTTGGCGGCACCGTCTTTAGTGGCTTCCCAGGCATTACCGCTCACTTCTTTGGTCTTGTCCCATACCTTGGCCGCGCCTTCTTTGGTGGCGTCCCAGGCATCGCCGGATTTTTCGGCAATGGCATCACCGATCAAAGCAGCGCCTTCTTTGGTTTTTTCCCAAGCGCTTTTGTCTTCGCCGCGGTTTTGACCGTTGTCGTTATTATTGTTGTTGCTGTCAAACGATGCGTTATTGTTATTATTGTTGTTGTCGTCACGAACGGCATTGCGGTTGTTTTGGTTGTAATTATCTTCGGACATGTTTTGTTCTCCTTGTGTTGTGTTAATATTGACCCGGTTAGGGTTGCGGGTGGTGGTAAGATTTAAATTTCCGTTGTCTTCACCGGCATTTGCGTTTCCGTTTTGCAAAATGTTTCCCGTCAGGCAAAAAGCTGCAGTCAACGCGGCGGCAAAGGCATATTTGTATGTTGTTTTCATAAAAACCTCCTTAAAAGATTACTTTTTCAACATAATCATTGCGGTTCTGCTTTAAATAATACTTTGATTATAAAGGCTTTATCCGAAAAATAAAAAACTGGTACAGGGAATTGTAACTTTGTAAAAGCCGATTATTTAAGAGTGATGAATATACAAATTTTTTAATCGGGAAGAAAAATATGGTAAGCGAAAGCAATAAAATCGGACTAATTCCGGCCATTTTGATGGTTGCCGGAAACATGATGGGTTCCGGCGTCTTTATGTTGCCGGCCAACCTTGCCGGTATTGGCAGTATTGCCATCATCGGCTGGCTGATTACGGTTGTGGGCGCCATTGCATTGGGTTTGGTGTTTGCCAAATTAACCGAGATCAATACCGCCGCCGGCGGACCTTACGCTTATGCACGCAAGGCTTTCGGCGATTATATGGGTTATCAGACCAACCTTGTTTACTGGTTGGCAAACGTTATCGGCAATGTTGGGTTGGCCGTGGCCGGGCTCGGGTATCTGACTCCGTTTTTTCCTTCGTTGAAAGATCCGTTGGTAATGGCTTTGGCACAAATTTCGGTTATCTGGTTTTTTACTTACGCCAACATTCTCGGTCCGAAAGTGGTCGGCCGGATGCAGGGAATTACGACAACCGTGGCTTTGTTCCCGATTGTCGGCGTGGCGCTGTTGGGTTGGTTTTGGTTTAGTGGCGAAACTTACATGGAAGGTTGGAACGTTACCGGGGAAAGTGACTTTACTGCCGTCGGTATGACTTTGAATTTCACGCTGTGGGCCTTTATCGGGGTCGAAAGTGCTTCGGTTTCGACGGCGGTCGTCAAAAATCCGGCGCGCAATGTGCCGATTGCAACCGTGGTCGGCGTTCTTTTGGCGGCCGTATGTTACGTTCTCAGTTCTTCGGCAATTATGGGAATTATTCCCAACAAAGAACTGATAACTTCGTCGGCTCCGTTTTCCGAGGCCGTGAGCATTGCTTTGGGCAGCACTGCCGGCAAAATAGTCGCAATTTGCGCGGCAATCGGTTGTCTGGGCTCGCTGGCCGGATGGACGCTTTTGGTCGGTCAGACGGCTCAGGCGGCAGCCAAGGACGGATTGTTTGCCAACATATTTGCGCGGGTCAACCGGCGCGGCGTGCCGGCAGCCGGGTTGGCCATCGTGGCGGCGATTATGACGCTGCAGGTTTTGGCAACGATGTCTCCGACCGCTTCCGAACAGTTTGGCAAAATTGCCTCGATTGCCGTTATTATGACATTGTTACCGTATATTTATTCCTGTGTGGCGATCAAGATTCTCGGTCATGAGAAAATGTCGGACAGTCAGGGATTATTTTATACGATTGTCGGTCTGATCGGCGCTTTGTACAGCATGGCGGCAATGATCGGCTCGGACAGCGGACAAACACGTTGGGCGCTGATTTTTGTTATCTCGACGATTATCTTCTACGAACTTTCGGTCAATCGCAAACTGGAAATTAAGGATACGGGGATCAAGCCGGGAGGCTGCTGTGTTCCGGTCTGGGTACGTTACATGACCCTGGCGATTACGATTGCGGCATTGATTGCCATGTTTTGGGTTTCGTTGGGCGAATACAGCTCGCAGCGGCTTAACGATTATATCAACACTTCTACGGTTTCCAGCCCCGCCTGGCAAAATTAACAAGGAGAATTGAAAATGAAAGACCATAACGATCCATTGGGAATAAAAGTCCTGATAATTTATGACGGAATAAACAATAATACCGCTGCTGCCCGGACCGTGCGCGGAATTAGGGACGAATTGGAAGCCAAAGACGTCAAAGTCGAAGTTTCCGAAAGCTGCGGCGACGCCAAGGCCATTTTATCGACCGATCCGGCAATTCAGTGCGTGCTGTTACGGTTGAGCCGTCGCAACGACGAGGATTATCGCAATACGATCGACGTGCTGAAAGTTTTGCGTGAGCATAACCGTGAGATGCCTGTATTTTTGTTGGCAGGACGAACTGACGCTTCGGAAGTTCCGACCGAGATTTTGGAAAATGTTAACGATTTTATCTGGGTTTTGGAAGATACGCCCGATTTTATCGGAGGCCGTATTTTGGCGGCGGCGGATCGGTACCGCCGGTTTATTCTGCCGCCGATGTTCAGTGCGTTGGCGGATTTTTCCAAAGTGCACGAATATTCGTGGCATACGCCGGGGCATACCGGAGGCACGGGTTTTTTGCGTTCGCCGGCCGGCCGTGCCTTTTTCAACTTTTTCCGTGAACCAATTTTTCGTTCCGATCTTTCGATTTCGGTGGGGGCTTTGGGCTCTTTGCTGGATCACTCGGGACCGATCGGCGAAAGCGAACGCTATACGGCGCGGGTTTTCGGCGCCGACCGCACCTATCATGTGACTAACGGAACTTCAACTTCCAACCGAGTCGTGTTGATGGCGAGTGTGACCCGTAACCAGATTGCCCTTTGCGACCGCAATTGCCACAAGTCGGTTGAGCATGCCATTACCATGTCGGGCGCTATTCCGACTTATATGGTGCCGACCCGCAACCGTTATGGCATTATCGGTCCGATTACGCCTGACCGGATGACACCGGATGCCGTGCGTCAGGCCATAGCCGATAACCCGCTGGTGAAAGACGGAATGGATACCACGCCAGTTCATGCCATTATCACCAACTCGACCTATGACGGCCTTTGTTATAATGTCAACAAGGTCAAAGAGTTGCTCGGGCAGAGCGTTGACCGCCTTCATTTTGATGAAGCGTGGTATGGCTATGCGCGTTTTAACCCGATGTATAAAGGGCGTTTTGCCATGTGTTGCGACCCTAAAGACGATGACCGGAAGGGACCGACCATGTTTGCAACTCAGTCCACACATAAATTGTTGGCGGCTTTCTCGCAGGCGTCGATGATCCATATCCGCGAAGGCCGTAACCCGATTGATCATCAGCGCTTTAACGAAGCGTTTATGATGCAGGCCTCCACCTCGCCGTTCTATCCGATTATAGCTTCCAATGACATCAGCGCGGCGATGATGGATGGCCCGGGCGGTCGGGCACTGACCGACGTTTCGATCCGTGAGGCGGTTTCTTTCCGCCGCACCCTGGCGCGTCTGAACGCCGAATTCAGTGGTAAAAAGGATTGGTTTTTCAAAGCTTGGCAGCCGGATTTTGCAATTGACAAGGACAGTGGCAAGAAAATTCCGTTTTTTGAAGTTGCGGAAGAAGATCTGGCAAGCGATCCTGAATACTGGCTGCTGCGTCCCAACGAGGAATGGCACGGTTTCGGCGATGTCGAACCGGGTTTCTGCATGTTGGATCCGATCAAGGTTTCGATTGTGACACCGGGTGTTGGGCCGGACGGCAAGCTGGAAGAACACGGTTTGCCGGCGGCAGTGGTCAGTGCTTATTTGGATAATAAGGGAATCATTGTCGAAAAAACGACCGACTTTACGATTCTGTTCCTTTTCTCGCTCGGGGTAACCAACGGCAAATGGGGAACTTTGCTTAATGCTTTGTTTGAGTTTAAAAGTGACTATGATGATAATGCGCCGCTGAGCCGCGTGCTTCCCGGACTGGTAAAACAATATGGCGACACTTACCGGGATATGGGCCTAAAAGATCTGGCCGACAAGATGTTTGCGACAATGAAAGAACTGGGAACCACCCAAGCGCTTGCTTCGGCGTTTTCGGTACTTCCGCATCCCGATATGACACCGGTGGAAGCATACGAAAATCTGGTGCATAATAATGTGGTTTCACTGAATTTGGATGAAATTGCCGGCAAAACTCTGGCAACCGGCGTGGTTCCGTATCCGCCCGGAATTCCGTTGATGATGCCGGGTGAAAACGCCGGTCCTGCCGACGGTCCTCTGCTCGGCTATCTTAAGGCCCTGCAAAGCTTTGACCGCAGCTTTCCCGGGTTTGGACATGATACTCACGGGGTGGAAGTCAAAGACGGAACTTACTATATTTTATGTATCAAATCCTAAACGAATTCAAAGCGCCGGAAGCATTTCCGGCGCTTTTCATATCCATCAGGCTTTCAGTTTATTTTGCAACTTTTCAAGAAAAATGCGGGCGGCCGGTGAAAAAAACTGATATTTTTTCCATACAATGTCTAGCCCCGATTCCAAAGCGGGTTCAAAAGGGCGAAAGCACAAGCGGGTGCTGTTTCGCGTATTGATCAGTTTGTCCAAACTTAAGACGTATCCCACTCCCTGTTCTGCCAGCAAAGCGGCATTAAAAAGCAAATTATAGGTAGCAACAATGTTCAGCGTGGCAAAATCTTTGCCAAACCAGGCAGCAAATTCGTTATGAATGGCGGTTTGCTGCAAAACCTGACGGGAACAAATCAGCGGCAGCTTGACCAGATCTTGCCGGGTTACTGCATTTTTTTGAGCCAGCGGACAGGTTTTGGGCATAATGGCGCCCCAAACGTCTTTAACCGGCAAAGAGAAAAAATCGTACTTGGACAAATCAGTTGGCTGAATCAAAATGCCGAAATCAAGCAGCCCTTTGTCCAGCCTTTCGGTAACGTCTTCGGCGTTACCACTGTACAGATGACAGCGTATTTGCGGATATTGCGATTGCAGTTCTTTGATAATTTCGGCGATCAGACGCATGCCTTCGGTTTCGCCGCCGCCGATATAAATATCGCCGCTGATCGTGTCTTCGGCCGAGCGAAGTTCTGCTTTGGCCTTGTGTACCATTTCAACAATTTCTTCGGCACGTTTTCGCAAAATCATTCCTTCGGCAGTCAGCGAAACGTTGTGGCTGCCGCGGATCAGCAATTGCTGCCCCAACTCCTGTTCCAGTTCTTTGATCTGCCGTGAAAGCGTCGGCTGGGTGACGTTCAAAACGTTGGCGGCGCCGGTAATGCTTCCTTCGCGCGCAACGGCCAGAAAATAGCGCAATACTCTCAGTTCCATGCCAAAATCTCCTTTGTTGTGCTATTGTATTGTGTTGTGCCATGCCTGTCAAGCATACCAGGATGTAGAGGATAAGCATTTGCTATTTAAAAAAGAACCGCTATATTGAAAAAAACAAATTCGGCGGCGTTTGCGCGCGCGGATAAAAAACGGAGACTAAACGGTGAAAAAAGGTGTAAAAATGCTTTTGTTTTTTTTAGTGTCATTAGCCATACTAATGGCGCTTGGCAGCGCCTGGGTGCTGCGGGAAATGGGGGCTTCCCCTTCGGCGGAAGAACTGAAATCGTATCAAAAGCTGGCTTATTTTAAAGACGGCGAATTTCAAAGCCCGGAACCGATTTTCCATGATTTTGGAAATGTTCGCAACGGTCCGATAGACTGGCGTTTTTTCTTGACACGTTCCCGTTTTGCACCCGCTCAAAAGCTGCCCAAAAAGCATTTGTCCCGTCAAGATTTTGGTCCGGTTTCCGCCGATTTTGCTTTTTACTGGCTGGGGCATTCTTCGGCGATCCTCGAAATCGGCGGCAAAAGAATTGTTTTTGATCCTGTGCTTGAAAATGCGGCACCGGTACCGTTTGCGGTTTTGCGTTATGATGAAGCGCCGTTGAGCAGAAAAGATCTGCCCAAAGTCGATTATATTGTTATTACCCACAATCATTATGATCATTTGGAACGCAAGACGATACAGTCGTTCGGGGAAGGGCGCTTTGTTGTTCCCCTGGGGGTTGGCGCCGCCTTGCGCGGCTGGGGAATTGACAACAGCCGCATCATTGAACTTGGCTGGGGTGACGTTTTCGAGGACGGAATCTTGCAAATAATTGCCGAAACAGCGGTTCATTATTCCGGACGCGGGTTGAGGGATCGCAATAAAACATTGTGGAATTCATATGTAATACGTTCCGCAGACAGCAAAGTCTATTGGGCCGGGGACAGTGGTTACGGCGCTCACTTTGCGGAAATCGGCCGCAAACACGGTCCCTTTGATCTGGCGGCAATTGAAATTGATGGCTGGAATACCGGTTGGCCGAATACCCATATGTTTCCGCATCAAGTTGTCAAAGCGGCGCAAGATCTGCATGCCGACCGAATCATTCCCGTCCATTGGGCGGTGTTTGACCTTGCTCTGCATCCCTGGTACGAGTCAGTCGATATGTTGTTGGAAGAAGCGCAGAAGAATAATGTCCGTGTTCTGACGCCGATGATCGGCGAAAAGATAAATTTGGACAGTATCACCTCCCCGTGGTGGCAGGTGGGACCGGCAGAATAGAAAAATTCGTTTGCTCTTGCGATTAAAAAGAACTAAAATATACGCTGCTGGCAGTTGACCGGCGAGAGAATTTGAAAACAGGGAACAGTCGGAAGGCAGCCGCGATGAAAGGTATGAACATGAAAAATGACGGTTTTATAAATTTAAGCAACGATTTGGCCGAGTGTAAAATTTCTCTTTGGAGCGCCAACCTGATATCCTATCGTCCCAAAAACCAGGATCATGATGTTTTCTGGCTCGGAGATCTTAATAAATTTGATGATATTCACGCCATCCGGGGCGGTGTTCCTGTCTGCTGGCCCCGATTTGCGGAAGAAAAGCTAAACGGCGAACTTCCCCGTCATGGTTTTGCCCGGCTTTCCGGTTGGGCTGTCAAAAATGTGTGTGCCGGTAAAAATTCGGCGGAAGTTGAATTATCTTTGGTTCCCGACGAAAAGTATCACGTTAATGCCACCGCAAACTTGCTGATCCGCCTTACCGATAAACTGGAATGCCGCCTTGAAACAATAAATCACGGCGATGAAGTCTTTGAATTCAGTGAAGCTCTGCATGCGTATTTTAATCTCGGTTGCCGTGACGAAGCCGAGATTAAAGGATTGTCTGGTTGCCGCTGCAAAAGCTCATTGGACGGAAAAACTTATACCTTGAAGGGAAATTTGAAAATTCGGGAAGAATTTGACGCCGCTTTTCTAAATCACCGCGGAACGGTGGAAATTATCGATCCGGTGTTGAAACGGATCATCTCAGTTGAAAAAAGCGGTTCAGATACCACCGTGGTCTGGAACCCGGATAAAGATCTTGCGGAAATGAGCGAAGGCCAGTGTAAAAAATTTGTTTGCGTGGAACCGGCAAACCAGGGAGACAGTTTTGTCCGTTTGCAACCGAAACAAAAACATCAGATAGCGATGACGGTTCAAGTAAAAGAATTAAAATAGCCGGGTGTCTTCCAGTTGTTTGGACGGAGCCGCAAGCCATTCGTGCAGAGCAGCCGATTTCAGACGGTGCAGGATGAAACAAAAACAGTCCCGGCATTTAAACCGAGACTGTTGTTTTATAAAAATAACTCCTAAAAGACGGTAGAGCTTTGGGTCTTAATGCCGACTGCCGATACGTACGCTGCCGCCGGCATCAACGTCACCGGAAACGTTTCCCGAAACCGTCAAACTACCCCCGGAATCTATATTTCCGACTACATTTCCGGTAATATGGGCACTGCCGCCACAGTTGATGTCGCCCTCGACTTTCCCGATAATGCTGGTGCTTCCGTCACAATCGACTTTGCCGGTAACGTCACCTTCGATCGACAGGTCACCGTGGATGACATTTACGTTTTCCACTTTGCCGATAACCTTAATCTCAAAGTGCTTGGTGTCCTCTCCGGATTGTTCTTCTCCATCAACAAAGACCTTGCCGTTGATGATGGATAAATTGTTTCCTTTGTAAGCCTTGCCGTTGACAATAACCGTCGTGCCCTTGCCGATAACGCAATTAAAATGTTTCATCTGAAGTTGTTTTTAAGTTAATAATATCTAAATATTTTTTTACTGCAAAATTTATATCACATCGTATGACTTCTGTAAATAAAATATTTTTCCTTTGCCTTGTTTTATGTTGAAAGTGCAAATTATTAGCCGTTTTTTTACTTTTGTCGATTATGCTTTTTCCTATCAAAGATATGAAAGATTTCCCATGTTTCAAACGTTACTGACGGCTCTTCGCTTAATTTGGATTTCAGCCACTGACAAAGATGCCAAAATCCGATTGATATTCAGTTATGTTTTTGGTGTTTCGCAAGGCATGATTGCCTTTTTCAGTCCGTTTGCGCTTTCGGAAATGATCAAGCAAATCTCGCAAAAAGATGTTGAGTGGACATTATTTTATTTTTACCTGATGATTGCTTTAGTCGTTGTCATGATCGTGTCCCGTTTTGTCTGGCGTTTCAGCTGTGAACAAATTACCCGAATTCTCCCGATTAATCTGCGCCGTATATATTATACAAAGATTTTTGACAAATCTTATGATTGGCATCTGCAAAACAGCGTCGGGTACTTTTCTACCGTATTAACCAACGTCTGCAAGATGATGGAAGGTTGGCTGTGGAAAATGCCTTATGATTACGTTGGTAGTCTGGTAATGGCCGTTTGTTTTCTGATTTATACTTGGACGCTTTCTTTTTGTTTATTTCTGTATTTTGGAGTTTCTCTTAGCCTGATGCTTTGGATCACGCGTATTTTATATAACCGCCGGATTAAATATATTGAAAATTACAGCAAAAGCTTTGTGGCTTACGGCAAAGTCTTTATCGATTTTTTATACAATATTCGCTCGGTCAAAAAAATGAATCTGCTCAACTTCGTAAACAAAAAGCTTGATGAACGGGGCTCAAAGGTTTTTGCTTCGGGCATAAAAATGATGCATTACAATTCTTTTCAATACGGTTTTACCGAGATCTTTATTAATGCGTTATTTTTGCTTCCGATCGGTTATTATGTTTTTCAGTTTATAAAAACCGGGCAGGGCGTTGAGATCATCGTCATGATTGCAGCCATTCAGGGAAAAATCGCTGAGCTCGGTCGGCAAATGATGGGATTGATGACGGAATTGGCGCGTACAGGCGCTGATTATAAAATTTTGGCCGAATATTTGGGAGATGATGCCGTTAAAACCGAAATGAAACGAAATATTCGAAGATGGCATCGGATTGAATTTACGAACACCTGTTTTGAATATATCAAGGACGGCAGTGTTTTTACGCATCAGGTGGCGGATTTCAGTATCTGCCCGGGCGACCATATTGCGGTTACCGGCAAATCGGGTGAAGGAAAAACCACCTTTTTAAACTTATTTACCAATCAGTTTCATGTCACAAAAGGAAAAGTTTGTGTGGACGGTATTGATTATAAAGAGCTGCCGCCGGCCTTTTTTGACGATCATATGACTTATATATCCCAAGACGTCGAACTCTTTGACATGAGTCTGTACGACAACATTGTTATGGGAAAACGAATTTCTCCCCAAAAGCTGCAGAAAATTATCGACGGTTGTTGCTTAAACGAATTGATTGAGAGAATGAAGGGTAATCTTCATACCGACATCGGTGAGAAAGGCGTCAAGGTTTCTGCCGGTGAAAAACAGCGTATTTCATTAGCCCGCGGTCTTTTGTTAGAGCGGGATATCTTAGTTCTGGATGAAATCACCGCCAACCTGGATCCGGTCACGACTCAACATATCTGGAACTTTATTTTCTCTGAATATGCCGACAAAACGATAATTGCGGTTTCTCACGAAAAAGATTTGCTGAACCATATAACGCGCCGGCTGGATTTCAAAAAAGGTATCGGAACGGAATATAAGTAATGTGGCAGGAATCCGGCCTTCTTTTAATCCGATGCCCTTTGAGGTATCTTACCTTGCTTTTTTACCCATGCTGAAAATACGGTTTCGGATAGCGCGTAAGAAGTATTTCCGGCACCGTTTTCTGCCCTCTGCGATATCCAAAATGCGGTTGATATTCTACAGCTGTTATGATATTTAGAATACAATATTTTTAATTTTAGGTTTTTAGTATGGAACTGTTCTCAGTATTAATTTCTCATGTAAAGTTTTATTATTTCATCTTGTCTAAGAAGATGTTGATTTTTACGAAAACCAGAAAAAAAGGGATTTTAAAAAATGATGGAAATCAGTTAATGACAATGCCTTTGTAGGTTTGGAATGTTCTAGTTAGAAATGCAAATGTAGGTATTGATATTAAAAAATAAGCTGTTTTTGGGAGGAATTAGACAAATGAAACATTGGAAGTCATGGGCATTAACATTTGCTGTTATATTATTGGCACTTTTAATTGCAATATTTGTTGAGCCTGATAAAACATCTGCTCTCGGATCTATATTTGGCGCTTCAAGTGGATTTATAGCGGCCATTTGGTTTTATAATAGTTTACAACTTCAATTGGTTCAACTTCAAGAGCAACAAAAGCAGTTAGAAGAACAACGGGCACAATTTCAATTGGAGTTCAGCAATCTTAGGTTGGAAGCCAAAAGAAGTGCGCTTCTTGTTGCTAGAGAAAACCGGCCTTATACTTTTTAGCAACCGAGGAATCCGAACCACAGAGTATGAAAAGATTTGCTTTGAGCTTATCTCAATTTGCACATCAGGAGTTTATTGCCAAAGCTAATTTTGATGATTGGATTGAGCTTTTTAAACTTTTTGCAGCTGTTCCGAGCAAATCCACCAAAATCCTCGTTCTTGATGAATTTCAGTATATGGTCAACACAAATCCTGCCTTTACTTCAATTTTTCAAAAAGCTTGGGATGAAGTCCTTTCTAAACAAGATATAATGGTCATTATCTGCGGTTCATACATTAATATGATGACAAAACAGGTTTTAGCAGAAAACAGTCCATTGTACGGTCGCCGTACTTCACAAATCAGATTATATTCTGGCAAAATTACAGATGATGTTGTTACTCTTTTTCCTTTCCATTTTTCAAAAGTAGATAATCCATTTGTTTCATCAAATGTATCCAAGTGACGGAAACCTTAAAAGATGAGAAAACCAGAGAAAGAGAATTAGCTCCGCTGTAAGCCATAAAAGACCATTTTGAAAAGATTGTTTTAACAACTGATGTTCTCTTTACCGGTCCAACAGAAGATGGTATCAGAGTTATCAATCTCATTGAGTGGCTGTTGAAAGAGTAGTTATGGATTTTAATTCTTATATTTGTTAAGAGGTTGCTGCGCTTTGTTTTTAAGCGTTTAATACTTACCGAAGGTAAACTAACTTATGAGCTGAATTTTCCGTTCAGTGAGTTTGAAACAACAAATTTGAAACAAAAGGGCAAAGATGCATTAGAACTCGTAAAACCATTGGAAATTAAAGGGTTTCAAGAAATTGAGAGCAAAAACATAGGAAATGATAATACACTTGCATTAGAACCACAAAATATCATTAAAAAACAAGAGGTTGGACCTCAAAATCTAACCTCTGTTCAGTCTGGCTGGGGTGGCTGGATTCGAACCAACGAATGACGATACCAAAAACCGTTGCCTTACCACTTGGCTACACCCCAACGAAAGAAATTTGGGCATTCCGTTCGGAAAACACAAACTGTGTGCTATATTTATGCTAAATTTTTTTTGTTGGCAAGAGTTTTTTAATCAAAATATAAAAATTTTTGATATTTTGAGTATCAGGCAATATACTTTAACAAATAGATGCATAAAATTCGTGTTACTTTGGAGGGGAATATATTGAGGGACAATTAACATATATGCGAAAACTGAGAGTTATTTATGCCAAACTTTTCTGAAAAATAAGTGATGATTGGAGAAAGAAGCTTCAGAGCTTGACAGAGAAAAGAAAATTTTGGGAAAATTGCATGAGAGAGGAATTGTCAGAAGGAAATTTAACAACCGAGTTCAAGATAGGATCGTATAGTTTAAGTGGCATAATCAAAGAAAACCGAGGAGTAAATTTCTGTCTTAGAAAGAAATATAACAATTGTTGTCTGTTATTGACTGAAATGGAAGCTATAAAAAACTCTTTACAATTTCCGGGTAAATGGCCGTAATTTTTGTTGGGATCCTACAAAAGGGATTGCCGTATAACACCTTGTCGTATTATTCAAAGTTTCGACTGGAGCGCATATTTTTTATCTGCCGTTTGGGGGTTTTGAGATGAAGGCCTGAAAAAAGAGAGCCGGTAAAAACCGGCTCTCTCTCCCTTTAAAACAACACCTATATACAAATATCAGCTGCTGTTGAAAAGTATCCGCATAACAGCAACTTATATTCTAAAATACAGGTTCCTGTCCTTGGATACGTTTAATTTAGTCATTAAAGGCCCTCTTTCAATAAAGATAAACCTTTTTGACATACAGGTCTGGTTTCTTTAAAACCCAATATCTATGTTTTTTCTTTATTGTGAAGCTTTTTGACTTTATCCGGTTTTGTTTGATAGAAAGGAAGTTAGCTGCCTAACTTTTTCTTTTCTTCTTTTTCTTGCAGAATTTCCAAGTCGCGTTCGGTGGCAAGCTTTACCAAGATGGTCTTGATAACGGTGTCAATCTGGCTGTCTTCACGATAGTCTGCCGGCAAGGCAAAATTGACCCGGTCGTCTTTCAAAATCTGAATAGCTTTTCGCTTGTCCTGGCTTTTGGGCTTATAGACCGCAATCGAATAGCCGCCGCCTTTTTTAACCAGTCGCATCGAGGGAATATCCGTCATTCCGTCGCCGAAGTAAATCATGCGTGACAGCGGTATCGGGCGCTCATGATCCGGCATAAATTCGTTAACGCCGCGATCGTCCAGTTTTCCCAGTCCCTTGTTTATTTTGGAAAGATATTGTGTTTTAGTGGAATAGTTAACTACCCGGGCCGGCCAGACCGCTTCGCCTTTTTCGTCATAAGCATAAGCGCATCCGTATACTTCTTTAAAGAATTTACGGATGGAACAACCTTCGATAATCTCTTCGTAACCGGCGGAGATGACATAGTGTTCAATGTCCAGTTCCAGCATATCGCCGTAGTGGTTGATACGTTCAAACCAGTTTTCGACGCCTTCGAAAAAACGGATACTCTTGCCGCACTCATAAAAAAGCTCCCGTGTCAGAGGGATTTTTTTGTCTTTGGCTGTCTTAAATACATAATACATCGAGCTGGTGATTTGTTCCATCATGTTTTGGTCGCCGAAAGTGTTGGCTTTGTTCCAAAATGTTTTGCAGGACATTCCGAATGTGGGGATCAGTCCGTAGTTTTGCATATCGGTGGTGCTCAAGGTTCCGTCAAAGTCGTAAATCAAGGCTACTTTAACTTTTTTTGCCATCTTTCTATTATCTCCGCTTGCTATTTTTACAGAGATATTTTATAAGACAAAGAAAGTAATTAATCAATAACATTTATCTAGATCGGAAGGACAAAAGCTATGCCTGCAACATCGATGGATCAGTTGGTATCCTTATGCAAACGCCGCGGTTTTATTTTTCAGAACGCTGATATTTATGGCGGTTTGCAGGGGGTGTACGATTACGGTCCGCTGGGGATTGAGCTGAAAAACAATCTTAAGGCCGCCTGGTGGAGAGCAATGGTTTACGAACGTGACGACGTCGAAGGACTTGATGCGGCTATTCTGACCAATCAAAAGGTGTTGCACTATTCGGGGCATGAAGACACTTTCTCCGATCCGATGACCGATTGTCGCAAGTGCAAGGGCCGTTTTCGCGCCGACCATATAAAGGACGGAAAATGTCCGAACTGCGGCTCGACCGATCTGACGGAACCGCGTCCGTTTAACCTGATGTTTAAAACCGCGATCGGACCGGTTGACGACGGCTCGTCGTTCGGGTATCTGCGTCCGGAAACGGCACAGGCGATTTTTACTCAGTTTAAGAATGTTGTCGACGCGACGTCACGCAAGTTGCCGTTTGGAATTGCTCAAATCGGAAAGTCTTTTCGCAATGAAATCACACCGCGCAATTTTATCTTTCGGGTGCGTGAATTTGAGCAGGCGGAACTGGAATATTTCGTTATGCCCGGCGAAGATGAAAAATGGCACGAAATTTGGAAAGAAAACCGCATAAAATGGTGGTTGGATCAGGGGCTGGTGCGCGAAAACATGAATATTTACACCACGCCGAAAGAAGATCTGGCCCATTACTCCAAAGCCACTTACGACATTGAATACCGTTTTCCTCACGGAATGGAAGAGTTGGAAGGGATTGCCAACCGCACGGATTATGACCTCGGCAACCACACCAAAGGCCAGGATGAACTGAGTTTAACTTCCCATTGCCACGAAAATCCGGAATCAACGCAAAAGTTGTGTATTCGTGACGACGAAAGCAATCGTTGGGTGGTGCCGTTTGTGATTGAGCCGTCTATGGGGGTAGATCGCGGCGTGTTGGCGGTGATGACCGAAGCTTATACCGAAGAAGATTTGGGTGACGGCAACAGCCGCATCGTTCTGAAGCTGAAAAAACATCTGGCGCCGATTAAGGTTGCGGTTATTCCGCTTAAAAAGAACAATGAGCAGATTATGGCCAAATGTCACCAGATTAAGCAAAATCTGCTGAAACTGGGTATCGGCCGCGTTGCGCTGGAAAATACCGGCAATATCGGCAAAGCCTATCGCCGCCATGACGAAATCGGCACACCGCTGTGTCTGACGGTGGATTTTGAGACGATAGAAAATCAACCGGAATCGGTAACGGTTCGAGATCGCGATACCATGGAACAGCACCGGGTCAATATCGCTGATCTGCCGAATTATCTGCGTGAATATTTCTTGTAAACATGAAAAATGAAAACGCCTTCTGTAAGGAGGCGCTTTCATTTATAGAAGCCTGAGAAAAGCCTCGGTTTTGGCAAAACAGGGCAGGGTGTTCAATAGTTTTTGCAATCGGATGAAAATAGCTTGAATTCGTCGGTGTACTGTATTAAAGTACATTTTACTAATATTAGGATAGGAACACAAATGGCAGAAATTAATATTTGCATGATTACGGATAATAACTATGTAATTCCGACGGCGGTTGCAATTACATCGGCGATTTCGCATAAAAAAGATGCGTCGGTTTACCATTTTTATCTGCTGGTTAACAATATCAGCAATTTTAACCGTAAACAGCTTGAGAAGTTGGCCGGAGAGCGAGTCGTTATCGATTTTATCGAAACGGATATTGCGAAATATGAATCTATTATGGTTAAAACGCATGTTTCTCAGGCGGCGGCACTGAAATTTGATGTTCCCAACATTATTGGCTGTGACCGGATTTTATACATAGACGGCGATATTCTGGTGCGTGAGGATTTGGAAGAACTGTTTAAGGTCAACATGGAAGGTTGTCTGATTGCAGCGGTGCGTGACATGGGCGGTGAGATGAAGCTTCATTTCAACGATATTCTCGGTACCGAAAATTATTTTAATTCTGGCGTTATGCTGCTTGACCTTGCCGGGTTGCGCCGCGGTGATTATCCGGTAAAACTGGAAAAAGCCAAAAGAGAAAATCCACAGTGGAAATGTATGGATCAGGATGCCTTCAATTTCGTTTTCAAAGACCGGGTTAAGTGGCTTGACGTAAGATATAACGCAATGATCCCGCAATACCGGATGCATCGTTTTTCCCAAAGCGAAATCAATCGTTTTTACGGCGTGGAATATGATGATGAAAACGCAATGCAAAGCGATGCGGCGATTATTCATTTTGCCGGAGAAAGCGGAACCCGACCCTGGAAGGTGGTCAACGGAACTTTCGGAGATTTGTGGGATGCTTATTACCGGCGGTCTCCTTATCGGGATATTTCTCTCAACCGCAGTCTGACGGCCGGCATCCGTCCTCAGGGCGGTGTCACCAGCTACAATTTGTTCGGTTGTGTGCCTTTGTGGAAAAGAAAACGCTGCACCAACGGCGATTTCCGTTTTTATCTGTTTGGCTTCATTCCGATGTTTCGGATCAAAAACAAGTAGGTTGGCATTTTCCCGCGTGCGGGGGCAAATACTATACTAACGAAGATGTTGAAGCTTCTCATGAAGGGATAAAAATAATATAGTGAGCCGAATGCCGGTTTTGGCGCCTGCCCAAAAACCGGGGAGAGCGATTCCGGTTGAAGCCGTCAGAGCTTTCTGCCGTTAGCTGCAATGTAAAAGTCAAAGCGAAAATAAACATTTGACGGGGTTGTCAAATGTGTGTTACACCACATAATACTTATAACTAACCGAAAAGGGAAAAACAAAATGAAGCCGGAAATCAGCGTTCTTCAGAACGGATTAAGAGTGGTCAGCCTCAAATATCCTCAATACGAAACCGTATCACTCGGCATTTGGGTCAAAACCGGGTCTGCCTGCGAACAGGAAGACAATAACGGTGTTTCCCATTTTTTGGAGCATATGGTGTTTAAGGGAACGGCCAGCCGTACGGCAGCGGAAATTTCCGAAGATATCGAAAACGTCGGCGGTCAGACTAACGCATATACTTCCCGTGAATTTACGGCTTTTTATGCCAAAATGCTGAAAGACGATGCTGAGTTGGCGGTTGATGTGTTGTGTGAGTTGATTACTTCGCCGCAATTTGCCGAAGACGAACTCCTTAAAGAGCGCGAAGTGGTGGTGCAGGAAATCAAGCAGACCTATGATGACCCGGGAGACATTGTTTTTGATTATATGCAGGCGCAGGCCTTTGCCGGACAGGCAATGGGACGTCCGATTCTCGGAACCGCGGAACGGGTGCGCAGTTTCGGTGCCCGGGAGTTGCGGCATTATATGGGTACCAATTATGCCGCCGAGAATATGGTTTTCTGTGCGGTCGGCAACATTGATCACCGGTCGCTGGTCGAAATGGTGGAAAAGAGGCTGGGCGGTCTTCAGCCCAAAACGTCGTTTGTTGCGGACCGGCAGCATTATACCGGAGGGTATTTTGCCGAAATGCGTGATACGGAACAAGCTCAGGTGGTTTTGGGTTTCGACGGCTATTCTTATGCCGATGACCGTTATTATGCGGCGATGCTGATGTCCACAATTTTGGGCGGTGGCATGTCGTCGCGATTGTTTCAGGAAATTCGTGAAAAGCGCGGTTTGGTCTATTCGATTTACAGTTTTCCAACTTTTTATACCGGGGCCGGTTTTACCGGCATTGCCGCCGCAACTGATAACGAGCAGGTTAACAAAATGCTGCCGGTGATTGCCGACGAAATTAAAAAAATTGCCGAACATCCGGTCAGCGAAACCGAACTGAAACGCGCCAAAGCTCAGGTGAAGTCTGCGATTATGATGTCGTTGGAAAGTTCGTCGGCAGTGTCGGAAAAGCTGGCGCGCCAGCTGTTGTTGTTTAACCGTTCGATTCCGATTGCCGAAACAATCCGCAAAATCGACGAGGTAGGTATTGAGGATATTCGTAACAGTGCGGTCAATATCTTTTCTTCGCGGCCGACTTACGCTCTGGTCGGCAATATCGGCGGCCACTGCGGGTATGAGGAACTTTGCGAAATGCTGAAAGCAAAATAAATTATATCAAAATTAAGATTTCCCCGCTATACTGTCCGGGAAAAGATAACAGGCAACGGAGGAAGGTCATGTCGCGCGCCGAGGATATTTTTCAAAAACTGATTTATTTCGGAGAGGAAGCGATTGACGAATATATTGTCAATTCGCAGACGGAAGAATTGTTCCTCGACTTTAAGCGCGCCGATTCTTCAGGCAAAAACGGAACGGCACTTCATAAAGACGATCGTCGCAATTTGGCCAAAGCAATTTCGGGGTTCGGAAATTCCGAAGGCGGGGTGTTGATATGGGGAGTGGAATGCTCTCGTAATATTGAGGTCGGAGATGTTGCACGCGCCAAAATGAAAGTGCAAAACGTTCATCGTTTTTTAAGCTGGCTGGAAAATGCGATTTCCGGTTGTACTATCCCCAGCCACAACCGGGTGCGCAATCATATTGTCAGTGTTGATGAAAACGGAGACGGCTTTGTGGCTACCTATATTCCGAAGTCGGAAGTGGCACCGCTGATGACGACCATCGGCAATAATTTTTATATCCGTTCCGGATCCAATAATGTGCCGGCGCCCTATTCGGTGCTGGCAGGGATGTTCGGCCGCCGGCCGCAGGCGGAAATTGATCTGATGCTGACTGATAAGCAACTGGCAGTTCTGGAAAACAGCGAAGCCGACATTCTGTATCCCAGCAGTATTGATTCGCCTCCGGAAAAATATCTGAAAATCAGTTTTGCGGTACGCGGTCATAACCGGAGCAACGTGATAGCCCGCGAGCTTTATCTTTCCTGTACTGTCAGTTCCGACGGCGGCGAATATAATAAGGTGCGTTTTCTCAATTATAACCAGATGGACAGTATTCCGGGTCTGGAAGGTCAGTTGAATATCATTACCCGTCCCGAATTGCGGGTGCCGCCACGTAGTATTGTCCGTTTTGCCAACATGGAAATTATTCTTTCTCCCTACATTGAAGAAGATTTTCTGCTTGACGGTGTGATCGGTGCCGATGGCACGGCGCCGCGCAACTTCCGTATTTATGTACCGAAAAACCGTTTGCGTTCGTTTGTCGCACGGGCGATTCGCGAAGACGGCAGCGCGCATTTGCTGCTCAATGAGTTTTTCAGTGAATTTTTAAGCGGAGAAGTTTAATATGATACGGGTCGAGATTTTTACCGACGGGGCCTGTTCCGGTAATCCGGGGCCGGGCGGATGGGGAGCGTTGCTGCGCTGCCGCGAGGTCGAAAAAGAATTGTCCGGCGGTGAGAAGGAAACCACCAACAACCGTATGGAACTGACTGCGGTTATCAGGGCTCTGCAAGCCTTAAAAACTTCCTGTAACATCACTTTGTATACCGACAGTAAATATGTTATGGACGGCGTAACGCGCTGGCTGCCTAACTGGAAAAACAACGGTTGGAAAACCAGCAACAAGAAAACGCCGGTCAAAAACATAGATTTGTGGCAGCAATTGGACCAAATGGTCGGTGCTCACGAAATTCGCTGGGTATGGGTGAAAGGACACGCCGGCCACTGCGAAAACGAGCGGGTGGACGAGTTGGCACGCAACGCGATTAAGGCGTTGGCGTAGACAGACTCATATTATCAATCAGTTGGTTTAACTCCTGTTCATTCAAAAGTTCCGGCAGTACCATGCCGTCGGGGACCAGCGGGCTGAACAGAATATAAAACGGCAAACCGCTGCGTCCGTATTTTTTCATAAATTCCGCCGTTGCCGGATTGCCTACTGTCCAGTCGATGTTGATGACAGACACCTTATGTGATTTTAATTTCTGAACGACGGCCGGGTTTTTGAAAACCATGACGTCGTTATAGCGGCAGGTCAGACACCAATCGGCGTCAACGGCGACAATAACGGTTTTTCCCTGCTGCACATAAGCGTCTATTTGCCGGTTGATAACCGATACGGAGGCGGTGTTTTGGTTTTGTTTGTGATGGCGACGGCTGGTATAATAACCGTCAACCGAAGCGCCGATAAACAGGAGCACGGCCAAAGCGGCAAAAAAAGCATTGAACCGCCGCACCGCCAGAGCACGTGATTGTGCGGACAACTGTTCGTATTCCAGGTGACTGCTGAAATCGCGCAACCACAGAATAAACCAAAACAGCAGTGCGTAGAAAATCAGACGTATGGTAAAGCCGGTTCCCGATTGCACATAAACCACGTGCAACAGCCATACCAGCGTAAGAAACAACATCAGCAGCATAAAGCGGCTCACTTTTTTCATCCACGGTCCCGGCGGCGGGATCATAATTGCTAGCCCCGGCAGCAAATAAACCAGAAGATAGGGCAGCGATAAACCGAATGCTACCCCGGCCAAAATGGTAAAAAGGTCAAAATAACTTCCGGCAAGAGCAAAACCGATTGCCGTGCCGAGGTAAGGAGCGGTGCAGGGTGTGGACATCAGCACGACGAAACTTCCGGTCATAAAATGCAGCAGGCCGTTTTCATGACCGTTGTTTGCCAGGCGGTTGAGCCGGACCGGCATTTTAATTTCGACAATTCCCCAAATTTGGGCAATAAACAGCAAAACGGCAAAAAAGATCAGACTGATAAACCAGGGATTCTGAAATTGCATTCCCCAACCGATAATATAACCGGACCATTTCAAAGCTGCCAAAAACAGGGTTAACAGGATAAAAGCACTCCAAATGCCGAGCAAAGTATAGGAAAAATTGCGACGGACCGCCGCGGCATTACGAGCGCCGAACTTGGTAAGCGACAACAGTTTAAGCGACAGAACCGGAAAAACGCACGGCATGAAGTTCAACAGCAATCCACCTGCAACGGCAGCCAACAAAATCAACCATGATAAACCGTTATGATCGGAAAGCGGAACCGGAGCGTCGAGAGGAACCAGCGTCCGCCGAAAAGCATATTTGCGGTTGACTTCGCCGGTAATTTCAAATTCCCGTCCAGCGGTGCTGATGTTGTTTTCAAGCGGAAGCAGACGTATCAGCGCTTTTTTGCCGTCAATGCTGACACGTGGCCGTTCAAAGCTTATGCCGTCGCGATTGCCGGCAAAAATATTGAACGATTCGATCGTTTCGGGGCTTTCAAACCGCAACAACAGAATTTCTTTGCCGTCGGGTGTGGTTTCACGGTTAAAAGAGAGCAATTTGACGTCGCTTTGCGGCTGGGGAGACAAAAAGTTAAACATCATCCGCACATAAGTCGCGACGGAACTGTCTCTTTCGTAGCCGGGAAAGAGCTTTAAGGCAGGTGAAAAGGCGCTTTTTTCACATTGTTCGGACAGATCGCAGAGTTCAAGTTCAATATCGGCCTGCAAAATCATTTCCTTTTGTGGATCGGCCGCCTCGGCGCTGAAGGGGACTGCAATTTCCCCGACATAAACGCCGTAGTCTTCGGAAGCGTTGGCAAGCCGGGTCGGCAGCGGCATCGTATATTCGATCTGTCCCAAATTTTGCGAGCGCTCAAAACTGATCTTCGGTTTGAAGTGAAGACCGCCGTCAACTGCAGTAACCAGCTGCCGGGAAGGAATCAGCAGATGAACAAGACCTCGAATTTGATTGTTGGCGGGGATTCCGCTCTGTTCGCTGATCAGGCGGATTTTAAAATTGTCTTTTTTCTCCCAGTCGCCGATTCCGCGTTGGCCGGTGAAAGGATTTTCGTACAAAACGTCATAAAACAGCAGTTTCTTGAATTCCAATTTGGAAAAAATATAGCCGAGTTCGGCAAAGTCGTCTTTTTTATTTCCTTTTTCGGCGTCACGGGCAAACTTGGCCCGATACGCTTTAATTTCACGTGGATTTTGGCTGTAAGAAATGATTTTTTTAAAATCCTGAATAACGACGGTTCCGTCGGCATCAATATAATCGCTTTTGGGACCGGAGAGATCATATTCGTGGTCTTCGGCGATCAGCGGCGGTTCTTCGGGGGTGAGGACGGCTTCGACATAACGGTCGTAAATGCTTTTGAAATAACGGTAAATTCTCATGCCGTTGCGGATATAGTCTTCGTAGTCATAGACTTCTTGCGCACTGAGGGCCGGAAATTGACGGGCAACGTCTTCGCGAAAGTCCTGTTCAATTTTGTCTCCGGGATATTGAGTGTCAAAGTATTTGGCGGTATCGATGAAGTGGTTGACGATCTCTTCCATTTCAAGCGGTTGTGCCGGCGGACGCTCGTCCAACTCCAGGATAACCGCCGATTTTTCTTCCGCCCCGGCGGGGCAGAACGGGAAGAAAAGCACCAGCAGTAAAATCAGATTAAAAAATTTTTTCATCGGTTCCGCTTATTTGACTGTTTAAAAACACTATAGTTCATGTTATTATATATAATATGGTTTAACAAATAGTAATAGTGCGTATGAAAATGGTCAATAATTATCTAACCGGAAAGTGTCTGGTTTCAATGCCTCAGGTTGACGACGACCTGTTTGCACAGTCGGTTGTCTATATCTGTATGCATAATCAGGAAGGCGCGATGGGCTTTATGGTTAACAAGCAGCTTAAAGAATTTTATTTTTCCGATTTGATGGGACAATTTAACGTCGCGCGGGTTTCTCCGCCCGAGCCGGTAATTTTGCATCAGGGCGGTCCGCTTGAAAAAATCCGCGGTTTTGTCCTGCACAGCCGCGATTATAACAAGGAGGGAACACTGCCGATTGACGACCAGTTTGCGGTGTCGTCGTCGCTGAGTGTTTTGAACGATATCGCTTTCGGCAAGGGGCCGCGCTACAATCTGATTGCGCTCGGCTACAGCAGTTGGAGTCCGAAGCAGCTGGAAAGCGAGATAATTTATAACAACTGGCTGGTGGTTGATCCAACCCCGGAACTGTTGTTCAAAACCCGTGATGATCAAAAATGGCAGCGGGCAATTGACGAGCTGGGATTTGACGTTAACCGCATCTGTATGCGAACCGGTTGTGCTTAAAAGGCAGCCGGGTTCGGAAACCCGCAAGGGGAAAATATCGGTTATTTGTGAAGCTGACGAAAATTGATACAAAAAAAGGCGGATATTATCCGCCTTTTTTTGCTTTTTCTCTTTAGAAAGCGTAGCTCAGGCCGATATCAGCCGAAACGTTTTCGTAGTCGTCGCCGAACGTATAACCGGCGTTTCCGTATACGTTCAACCGGTTGTTGAGCTGATAAACCACACCACCGGCAATTCTTCCCAAAGTATTGTCGTCCATGGTACGGATTGAGCGCAAACCGCTGATTTCAACCTTGTCATTGTCGGCAAACGTTTTAATGATACTCGGTTTGATGTACCACTTAGCGGTTTCGCTGCGCAGAGACACTGTTTTTTCAAGTTTGACTCCGGCTTCCAGTTCCCATAAAGAGGCTGCACCGTAACGGGCATTTTTATAACCGTCGTTAATGTCATCCCAGTCGATCATCGTATAGGCGGCACCGACCTGAGGTTCCAACACTAACGTATCGGATAGCTTGAAACTGTAACCGCCGCGTAACGCCGCGCCCAGTTCGGTGGCGTCAGAATCGGCTTTAATGCCGTCGGACGTTTTGAGGTCGCCTTTCTGAATGCCGCCGAAGACGGTTGCCATTGCCCACAAGTTTTGGCGGTCATAGCGGTAATACAAACCGGCCAAATAACTGTCAATGTCGATGTCGCTGGATTTTTCGGCAGCAAAGAATTTGTTTTTGCCGTCGACGTCATATTCGCCGTGACGATAGGAAGCAAAAACGCCTAAGCGGTTGTTGGCATCCTGTTGAACGTCGCCGCCGGCTTCCACACCGTAAATATCGGCGTCAAATTTGGCCGGAGAGTCTACGGAAGCACTGTTGTAGGTCGGAGATACCCATACGTTGTAAAGCGGTTTGCCGTTATAGGCGTAATCATAATACCCGTTGCATATCGGGCTGTATGTTTTGGCAGCCGCAGTCTGATTCTCAATATGACGGACCAGATTACGAGTTTGTTCAAAACCGGCACCGGTCAGGCTCATATAAGCCGGAACTTCCGCTACCACGGTCTTTTGACCCTGACGGTCTTTTTTGATTGCCATCAGCCAGTCGGTTGAACCGTCCTGATTTTCCGAAGAAACGGTGTTCCATTCATAAGCGCTGTTTTCAACCCGCAAGACGTTAAAGCGGCCGTCGCCGGGTGTTGCAACTTCGGCAAATTTAATTTGGTCACCGGCAGCATCGGTCGTTTTGGCTTTTTCATTGGTACCGACTTGCGGGATTGCCTGGGTTTGTTCAACCGTGATGTTGTGACCGATGACGTTTACGGTTCCGTGCAGGTTTTCAACCGTAACCAGGTCGGCGTTGCGGTTGGCTTCGTCAACGTCAATATGCAAAACGCCGTTGCCGCCGCTCAGGCTTTTGAAAGAAGCCTTGTTGCTGATCATATCGTTGTCCAGATGTAAAGCACCGCCGTTAAGCGCGATTTCGGCGCCGTTCATACGGTTGTCGGTATTCAGACGGACCTGAGCACCGTTGATGTTTACTTTGCCGGCATTTTCAACATCGTTGTTAAAATTAACTTTTCCGGCTTCAGTTCCGGCAATGTTGATTTCATAGCCTTTGACACCGTTGATGGCATCGTTGAAGATGATGGTTCCGTCGGCGGCTTTAATGTTCAGCTTGCCTTCGGCGTTTGCCATATATACGGCGTTGGAGTTATCACCGGCCGTGTTTCCGACAAAACGGGAGAAGTTGCCGTCGGTTGCCGCGATATTGACAATTCCGTCCGACCAGACGGCACCGCCGTTTTCTTCGGCATGGTTATTGACAAACGAAGAATTGACAATTGTTATTTCACTGCCGGCATCGCCGCGCACGGCACCGCCGTTAAGCGAATTGAAGCCGGTGACGGCTTTGTTGTCTTTTTCAGAGCCGATATCGGCCAGTTCGAGCCGTTGGTCGGCACCGACAGTCAATCCGCTGTGACCGTTGCCGTCCAATCCCATGTTGTCTAGCTGAACTTTCAGATATTCACCGTTCATCTGACCGAGATCGGCGGACAGTTTAATATCTTTGGGCGATACGGGACGAAATTCTCTTACGCCTTCGGCAGCCACGGCATCGGCCAACCCAAAGGAAGTGTCGCGTTCGACGTTGACAAATCCGTTTTCACCCAAAGTCATGGTGTATTTAGCGTCGTCGGTGAAACGAACAATCGCGTCTCCGGCCAGGGAAAAACCGTTATCCAGTTTGTTAAACAGTTGGAAACCGGTGGCATCGCCGTCGATAAAGTTGACATTGAAATGCTCAGCGTCAAATTTTAAACCGCCGCTCATGGCGCCGGAAACATTAAAGTAATCGCTTTTGCCGGCAGCCAAATCAGCGTCAAAGGCAATCGAAACATCTTCGTTGGCGCTGAAATCAGTGATGTTGAGCGTGTCTAATTCGCCATTTTGCATATTAAGCATTCCGTTGTTTAAGGAAAGCTTGACATTGTCTAAAATATTGTCGGTTGAAGTGAGACGGGTTTCTGCATCATTAAGTTTCAGTTCACCGTCGTTAAGAGTTAAATTAACGTTCTGAACTTTATCGTTAAATATGACATTTCCGTTGACGGATACCGCTGCTTTGTCAATGCTGCTGCCTGCAATTCCGTCATTAAACAACAACTGGCTGCCTTCTCCGGAAGTTGACAATGTAACATTGCCGTTTTCGATGAAGATGGCGTTGGCTTCTTCTTTTGCTCCGAAAGTGTTGGTCCGATGACGGTTGCCGCTGAATTTATGAGTGGTGCCGTCGTTTGAGGTGATGCGAAACATGTTCAATCCCGGCGCATCGGGCAAGATATTGACATGAATGGCACCGCCGTCTTGTTCGGCTTTGTTATTGGTAAAATCGCTGTTTATAATAAAGACGCTGTGCATCGAGGATGCATTACCGTTTTTGCTGATTAAAACCGACATACCGCCGCCGCGGGTTTTTGCGGTGTTGTTATCAAAGGTGCCGTTGTTAATCTGAACAGATCCGCTTGAAACGGCCAACCCGCCGCCTAATGTTTCTGCTGTATTTTCTTTGAATTTTACATTAGTTAAAATATTGGCACCGTCATCGGCAATATACATGCCGCCGCCCTGAGCTGCACTGTTGCCAGAAAAATCGGAGTTCTGAGCGTTAATCGTGCCCCAGGCATATACGCCGCCGCCTCTGCCGTCGGCCGTATTTTCTTCAAAAGTGCTGTTTTTTATCTGCACCGACTTTCCTAAGCCGCCGCTGGTTGGCCATACGTTGACGGCACCACCGTCTCCGGAGGCGTGGTTTTGTCGGAAAGTTAAGTTATCAAATACGGGTGTGCTGCCGGCAACATAAACGGCACCGCCGTCGGTTGCATTGTTGGATGAGAAATCGGACCCGGAGACGGTAAAACCATCTTTGACGGAATCAAGATAGATAGCTCCGCCCTTTCCGGCAGTTTCATTAGATGTAAAATGAGAATCCGTGATAGAACCTGCTTGAGCTTTATAAACCACCACTGCGCCGCCGGTATTGCCGGAACCTGTACTGCGATTTCCTTCAAAAGTACCGTTTTCAACCGTAAACGAAGTTCCTTCCAAACTATATAAGGCGCCGCCGCCGCCGGGCCATCCCGCAATTTCGCCGCCGGTTGCGGTGTTGTTTTTGAAAGTGTTGTTTTTGCTGGTAAGAGATCCATAAGCACTCATTTTGACGCCGCCGGTTGTTCCGGAAAGCCCCTCATAAGTCTCTCCCTCTACAATGTTAATAGCTTGAGTGGTAACCGGTGTTAAACAGGAAAGGGTTAATAATAAAGCGTATCTAGAAATTTTGGTCATGATATTTTCCTTATTATATTAACTTTTCAGGATATAATTAACATGAAATTTTATTTGGTCAATATTAAAAAAATACCAGCTGAATAATTGACAGGACAAATATCGGTAATAAGAAACAAGGATAAAAAATACCCCTTTCAAAACAGAAAAGGGTATAAATTGTCAGGCGAAAAATCAGAGCTTTTCATCCGGGTCCCGTAGTACGTATCCGCGCCCCCATACCGTTTCGATATAGTTTTTGCCGCCCGAAGCTTTTTCGAGCTTTTTACGCAGTTTGCAGATAAAAACGTCGATAATTTTCAATTCTGGTTCATCAATCCCGCCGTACAGGTGATTGAGAAACTGGTCCTTGTTAAGCGTCGAGCCTTTGCGCAGCGACAACAATTCCATAATTCCGTATTCCTTGCCGGTGAGGTGCAGCGTTTCGCCGTTGACACTAACGGTTTGGGTGTCGAGATTGACTTCGACGTCGCCGGTCCGAATCACCGAGTTGGCATGTCCTTTGGAACGGCGTACCACGGCCTGAATACGAGCCAGCAGCTCGGCACGGTCAAACGGTTTGGTCAGATAATCGTCGGCGCCGAAACCCAACCCTTTGACTTTTTTGTCGGGGTCGGTCAGACCGGAAAGAATCAAGACCGGCGTTTCAATTTTGGCCGAACGCAACCGTTTCAAAACTTCATAACCGTTCATGTCGGGAAGCATCAGGTCGAGAATAATGATGTCGTAATCATAAAGTTTGCCGATCTCCAGACCGTCTTCGCCCAAATCGGTGGTGTCGATAATCATGCCTTCTTTTTTTAGCATGGTTTCAATGCTTTGAGAAACCGCATAATCATCTTCAACAAGTAAAACACGCATAACTGAGCCTCCATGGTGATCAATATTATCTTATTTGATGACATCATATATGACAAAATTATAAATGTTAACTTTTTTGTGGAAATTTTAACAATTATTAACAATATTTTTCGTGCTTCGGGACATCTTGCAGAATTGTCTTGATGAAACAGAGCGGAAAGTGCTTATATATAAATCGGATTAATTTTTTGTTTAAGGAGGTCGAAATGGCTTTTGAATTACCGGCGCTTCCCTATGCGCTGAATGCGTTGGAACCTTATATTTCTCAGCGAACGATGGAATTTCACTATGGCAAACATCATAAGGCCTATGTGGACAACCTGAACCGTCTGATTGCCGGCACACCGTATGAAAATATGTCTTTGGAGGAAATTATCCGTGCCACCGTTGACAAGCCTGAAGCCGCTGCAATTTTTAACAATGCTGCTCAGGCCTGGAACCATGATTTTTTCTGGAAATCGATGCGTCCAAACGGCGGCGGAGAACCCGAAGCTGCTCTGAAGGAACGGATTGAACGCGATTTCGGTTCGGTTGAAAATTTTAAGCAGGAATTCAAAAATGCCGCGGTTTCGCAATTTGGCAGCGGATGGGCCTGGCTGGCGGATGACAACGGTACGCTGAAAGTGGTGAAAACTTCCAACGCCGATACGCCGCTTGCTCACGGTTTGATCCCGCTTCTGACGCTTGATGTATGGGAACACGCCTATTATCTCGATTATCAAAATCTGAGACCGTCTTTTGCCGATGCCTATCTGGAACATTTGGTCAACTGGTAAGCAATAATGTTTGACTTTTTTGTCTAATATGCTATGGTAACAGTTATAGGAAACTTGGGAGTACCTTGAAATGAGAGCAGCCGAAAGCAGAAATGTCATAAAAAACATGCAGCAGTTTATGGATAGTCTGGACCAACATGTCCTTAACCGTAAAATTATGGGAAAGGTCAAAGTTAAACATGTGGTTGCGGCGTTTTGCGCCTTTAAGGTGCTGCAGGGATTCGGCAAAGTCGAAAATGCCGAAACAACGGCGCAGATTTATGCCGGCGGTCTTCAGGCAATCGTTTCTATGGGGGGAGCGTTCTCCATGGTAGATGAAAAAGACACCGGCGGTCGTGCTGGCAGTGAGCGTACAACTCTGAACGCACTTGTCAGTTCCGCCGCTCATTTCATGGTTTCTCAAGTGGAAAACGGTGAAAAACTGTACAATAAAGACGGTAAATACTTGGGAACGGTCGTTAACCGTTATGATGAAAACGGTAAGGTGACCGCATCGGTTCCGGTTTATCAGATCAAAGAAGGCATTAAGGAAAAAGCCGGTCAGATTTCGCATGATGTCCGTAACCTGCTGATGAACAGAAAACGCCAAAACGGATAGCAGGAGGCGGCCATGAGTGACTATACGACTGAAAAAAAATTCGTGGTGGCCGAGGGCGATGCCGGTGAACTTTATATTTTTTTAACCGCAAAGAAAGATGCACCGTGTGCACCGCAGATTATTTATGACGGGCGCGACCACGCGGTGTTTTTGCGCAACAGCAAACAGAAAATCATTTTAGATTATATTCATCCCGATATTCGCGAGAAATTGAAAAAAGCCAGAGAAGTGGTGATGGTGGAGACGCTTCTTGACGATAACATCAAGGACAGCTATTTTGCCGATATAAAAATGGTGGAAAAAATTCCGGTCGATTGGGGACTGATAGGTTTAACCACTTGGGAAAAAGCGTTGGCTGATACAGCCGGCGCATGAAACAGAAGCGTTTTATAAGGAGACGCTATATGTTAAAACAACATTTTTTGGGAAGCAGGGACACCGCCGATTCATTTACCAAATATACATATTTAGACGACGGCGATTCTGCACGCATCAGGGTGGATACGGAAAGCTGGTCGGGTTGCGACGTCGATTCTGTAAAGTTGGATGAGCACAGTGAAAACTATTTGTTGAACAAAGAGCAGACAGCTCTGATTGAACAGGCCGCTGCTTATGAACCATGTAAGAGAGCGCTTAGAAAGTGGACAATTGATTTTGTTGATTTTAAAGACGGAACATGTGAAAAAAGGCGGTATCTTAACAGTGAGCAAATGCTTGAGCGCAAAATCGCCATCAATCGCGCTAAGAATATTAAGAGCATTAAAGAGAAAAATGCTGCTATGGATCAGAAGCCTGAAGCCGGCCTGTTTAAAACGGCCGCAAATGTAATTAAAAACGAAGCGGAAAGATAATCATGCCGTTGTCTTGGTGGAGAATCCGGGCATTGCTGTGGCAAATGTTTGAATGGTTGTAATATTGCCGTTGAAGATGTTTTTGATTAAAATCGTTGCCGATAATTATGTAAGATTTGATAAAAAAGCTTGCCAAAAATAAAAATATAGGTTAAAAGCACAACAAAACACGGTCCCATCGTCTAGTGGTCTAGGACATCGCCCTCTCACGGCGGTAACACGAGTTCGAACCTCGTTGGGGTCATTTAACTAAATATGGCGACATAGCCAAGTGGTAAGGCGTGGGTCTGCAACACCCTG